>OBXB01000103.1_pt1 | contig 19804 bp, 22 predicted proteins | sample 1476581 | NCBI WGS metagenome assembly OBXB01 (sample SAMEA2580147, study PRJEB22360) | human gut metagenome | biome: human gut; feature: human-associated habitat; material: faeces | place: Denmark | collected 2008/2010
CCGCTGATAACGGCGGCAACATTACAGTGACACCGTCTGAAACAGTGGCAGAAGCACCAAAAGTGTTGGCACCAGCACCGGTAGAATCTCAACCGCTTGCAGAAACTCCGGCGGTTGCCACAGAAACAGCACCAGCAGCGCCTACTAGCGTTGTCAAAAATGGTGACACAATCACAGTCGAAAACCCTAACGTGCAAGTAGACTTCCCTAACGGTAATGGTAAATACTCACCGTTCGAGGTCGAGTATAAAGATATTGAGTTTCCAGATAGCATGCCTATCAATGAGGGCGACAAGGTAGTAACTGAGCTTCCAAAAGAAATTGGGCTTCAAACATCATTCGATTTCGACGTTTATAACAACGAGAATATCGTTGGTAAAGCGAACGCTGATGCTCAAGCTCGCAAGATTACTACCACATTCAATAATTACTTCACTGGACATCCATTGAACAAAAAGATGTCGTTGAAGTTCGACGCTAAATGGCTTGACATTGTTGAGCCGGGCAAACCTGTTACCGTTAACTTCAACGGTACAGTTAAGACCTTTGAAATTGCTGACGGAAACCCAATTCCAACAGACGAATTGCTTTCAAAATGGGGTTGGCAAGACAAGAATGATCCACAGATTATTAACTGGACACTACGCTTAAATACTGCTCGTCAAGTCCTTAACAATGCAGTGTTATCTGATACATGGTCCAACAATCAACAATTTGTTGACGGTTCACAAAACATCTATTTCGTAAAAGACCCACTCGATTGGACTGTTATCGACCATTCAGCAAAAGATTACCTTGAATCATGGAATGTAAGAGCTGACGGTTTTGACGCCAAATTCAAAGAGTTTAACCGCATCATGTATATTGGTTACCAAACTCGATTGAAGACGGCAGTTAAAGATAGCGCAAACCCAACGAACAAGGCGACTCTGACTGCTGATAGCAGCACAAGTAATTCAAGTTCCAAAGTGCAGCTAGTCGGTGGACGTGGGGATGCCAGCGGTGAAAATAAACCAGAGCCAACTTTTGAGGTGCCAAATGAAGCACCTAAGTACGAGAAACCGGAATTTGAGGGCGGCATCCCTGGCATTCCAGAAGTCCGTGAGCTTCCAGAATATAACGAACCTATCGGTACGGTTCCAAATGAAGCTCCAGTTTTGGACAAGCCAGAATGGAACGGTGGGATTCCTGGTATTCCGGAAGTACGTGAACTTCCACCGTTTGAAGGTGGCGTAGTGCCAAACGATGCACCTATCCTTGACTTGCCAGAGCTTGAAATTCCAGTAGAGCCAACTAAACCAACACCAGAAAAACCAGTGACACCTAAAGAAGTGCCTAACAAGCCCGTAGACGCTCCGAAAGAAAAAGGGGTAGATTATAACTTTGCACCAGCAAGCAAAGAGACACCTAAAACAACCGTTTACGGTGGTGTTCTCCCTAACACTGGGGAGAAGGAAGGAATTGCTAGCACATTAGGTCTTGTGGTGATTGCAGCTGGTATCACTGGGCTAACTCTTGAATTTAAGAAACGCAATAAAAAAAAAGAGGATTAAGTGAATGAGCGTCGCAATAAATAAGTTAGAAATCGAAAACGTTAAACGAATCAAAGCAGTCAAGGTTGAGCCATCACCTACTGGCCTCACAGTGATCGGTGGAAATAACAACCAAGGTAAAACAAGCGTGCTAGATTCTATTGCTTGGGCACTTGGTGGAAATCGATTCAAACCTAGCAAGGCAGCTCGTGAAGGTTCTGTCGTTCCTCCTTCTCTTAAAATTACCATGTCAAATGGATTGATTGTTGAGAGAAAAGGAAAAAACAGCTCTCTGAAAGTAATTGATCCAGAGGGCAATAAAGGTGGCCAACAACTTCTTGATAGTTTTGTTGAGGAATTGGCTATCAACCTCCCGAAATTTATGGATAGCACAGCTAAAGAGAAAGCTGACATCCTTTTGCAAATCATCGGAGTTGGTCCCCAATTAGCCGAATTAGAAATCAAAGAGAAGCAGTTATATGACCAGCGCCATGCTATCGGTGTAATTGCTGACCAGAAGGAGAAGTTCGCAAAAGAACAGACCTATTATCCAGACGCCCCAAAAGAGTTGATTTCCATTGCAGATCTGATTGCAGAACAGCAAGAAGTGCTAGCAAAAAATGGAGAGAATGCTCGCAAACGTCAAAACGCTCAGCAGATTAAAACTGCCTACGAAGGCAAACTTGCTGAAGTTAACCGTTTGTCAGACCAATTAAAGGCAGCTCAAGCAGAATTGGAAACTCTTGAAAACGACCTTCAAATCGCTACTGACTTAACGATTGACCTTATTGATGAATCTACAGAAGAAATCGAAAGCAATATCGCTAATATCGAGCAAATCAACCTCAAGGTTCGAGCTAATCTTGACAAAGAAAAAGCTGAAGAAGAAGCTAGAGTCCAACGTGATGAATACAACAGATTATCTAGCGAAATCGAAGCTGTCCGAAAAGACAAGCGTGACCTGTTAACTAATGCTGACCTACCGCTCGAAGGACTATCTGTCAACGATGGAAAACTTCTCTATCTCGGCCAAGAGTGGGATAACATGTCAGGTTCTCAACAACTCATGGTAGCGACCGCAATCGTCCGAAAACTAAAACCGGATTGTGGCTTCGTTTTAATCGACAAGCTCGAACAAATGGACCAAATCACACTGGATCAATTTGGAAAATGGCTTGAGGATGAAGGCCTACAAGCTATTGCAACGAGAGTGTCGACTGGTGATGAATGCTCAATTATCATCGAAGACGGCTACAGTCTCGATAATAAGACGCATCAGCCAACAACAGAAGCTGAAACCGAAACACCACAAACGCCATCATGGCAAGGAGGATTTTAATGCAAATCACAAGAGGTATTAAAGCCAGAGCACAAAAGGTCGTTATCTACGGGCCTGAAGGTATCGGAAAATCAAGTTTTGCAGCTCAGTTTCCAGACCCTGTGTTTATCGACACGGAAGGTTCTACAGACAATATGGATGTAGCTAGATTGGATAAGCCATCAAGCTGGACCATGTTGATGAACGAGGTTGCTTTCATTAAAGCAAATCCCGACTCATGTAAGACTCTGGTAATCGATACAATCGATTGGGCCGAGTCGTTAGCAGTTGAATCTGTGTGTGCTCAGCACGGCAAAAAAGGAATCGAAGATTTTGGTTGGGGCAATGGGTATACCTACGTCCGTGAAGAAATCGGTCGTTTCCTAAACAGTCTAAGCGAATTGATTGACCTTGGTATCAATGTCGTACTGACTGCACACGCTCAGATTAAGACCTTCACTCAACCAGACGAAATGGGTAGCTATGACCGTTACGAGCTCAAACTTGGGAAGAAAACAAGCTCGCAGACAGCTCCGTTGGTTAAAGAGTGGGCCGACATGGTCCTATTCTGTAACTACGAAACAATCGTAATGACTGATGAAAAATCCAAGAAGTCGAAGGCACAAGGTGGACAACGTGTCATGTATACACAACATCACCCAGCATGGGATGCCAAGAATCGTCACAATCTGCCTAATAAACTGCAACTAGACTACGCTGGAATTGCTCATATCTTCAATAATGTCCAAACTGCAGAGCAGCCAGTAGAGGTACAGACTCCACCGCCGGCACCTAAGGAACCAACTCCAGCGCCAGTGGAAGAAACACCTATTCAAACTCAAAAACAAACTCCAGAACCACAAGAGCCGGTCAATCCTGCACCAGTGGAACGTGGAGCTTATCAAGAGCCCGCTCCATTCATTGACCCAGCACTGCGTGATTTGATGATTGCTAACCAAGTGACTGAACAAGAACTTCAACAGGCTGTGGCCTCTAAAGGTTACTACCCTATTGAAACACCTATATCAATGTACGACAAATCATTCATCGACGGGGCTCTAGTAGCTACTTGGGACCGTGTCTTTGAAATGGTAAAAGAAATCCGTGGATCAGAATTTTAGGAGGAAATCATGTCAGATAAAACTATCAAATTAGACCTATCACAAATCGGTGATGGTGGTCTTCAAGAGAAAGTCGATAAAGAACTTGAAAGAGTCATCGCTAACATCTTAGATCCAAACACTGAGACTAAGACAGCTCGTAAACTTGCTATCACTTTGACAATGAAGCCAGACGATACACGTCAAACGGTAGTTACTGCAATGGAAGTCAAGTCAACTCTTGCACCTCAAAAAGCAGTTGCCACCACGGTCCTCATTGGGCAAGTTGGTAGTCAAGTCTATGCAAACGAACTTAAGAGCAACATGCCTGGTCAGACATATTTTGACGACCAAGCGACTCTTCGCACAGATATTGGTGAGCCAATTGAAGACATCGACAAAGGTATCAACAACGATGTTATTGACTTTAACAAACAAAAGAAAGCAGGTAATTAAGCATGGCAGAAAACATCAAAGAAGCTCTCGAATACAGTGTAGAGCTAGCTGAACGTTCTGGAAAAGTCATCCAAGTTGGTGACAAGCACTACTATAATGCAAATCAATTTGACCTCCTGGAAGTTAATCCTCGGAAAATTGCACCAACACTTCAATTGTGTACTCTTGATAGTCTTATCGATTATCTCAAGTCAGACAATGACACTATCAGTGCCTCTAAAAAAATCATTGTGGTAGAGTCCCCTAAAGATGTCACAGTTTATGATCAGGTTGATTGGGAATACGGCAGACGTCCTCAACTCGTCTCCGTAGTAGCATACACCCCAAATATTCGATTGAACCAGTGGAATAGCCAAGAGCAGTTCAATATTATGCTGCAGTCTGCCTTTATTGACGAGGATGATCGTCAAGTTGTACTCGAATTTGCAAGTGCTCTAAAAGTCGAAAACGGTGCTGACATTGTGGATAACGGTATCAACCAGACCACTACTGTGAAATCAGGGGTAGCTAGTTTTGCGAAAGCCACTGCACCAAACCCAGTTACATTACGTCCATATCGTACTTTTACAGAAGTCGAACAGCCATCTAGTCAGTTTGTACTCCGCATAAACAAAGATGCTGAACTTGCACTTTTTGAAGCAGACGGTGGCAAATGGAAACTGGAAGCTATTAAAAACATCGCTGACTACCTCAAAGCAGGGCTCGAAGATCAAGACAATATCACTATTTTGGCTTAATAAGGAAGGATTTTATACATGACTTATAACAATAACTTTGAACGTGAATTCGGATGGGATGATACTATCCAAGAGGACAGCAAGGAGTTTATCACACTAACTCCCGGCGATTACGTCTTTACTGTTACAAACTTTGAGCGCGGGCGCCACACTCCAAATCCGCAGAATCCAGGGAAACTACCAGCATGTAACAAAGCGATCATCACAATACAAGTCGAGACTGAAGAAGGTCTTGCAACAATGACACACAATCTTTTCTTGCACTCATCAACTGAAGGGATGCTCTCAGCATTCTTCGGTGCCATTGGCCAAAAGAAACATGGCGAACCTCTTCAAATGAACTGGAATACAGTTGTAGGATCAACCGGTGTTTGCCGTGTAGGGAATCGGACCTATAAGGATAATGTTTACAATGACGTCAAACAAATGATTTATGCTGATAGTGTGGATTGGACTAAGGTATTGAACGCTAATGTTGCTCAAGGAGGCGGACAACAAGCTCCTCAACAGCAAGCGCCTAACTACCAAGCGGCACCTCAACAAAACCAAGGATATCAGCAACCTCAACAAGCACCTAACGGTGGTGGATTCGGAGGATTCTAATGCACCTTAGACCTTACCAAGAAGAGGCAAGGGTTAAGGTACAGCAAGAGTGGAAGGAGGGCAGGAAGCGCACGCTACTTGTCCTCCCCACTGGCTGTGGAAAGACCATCGTCTTTTCAAAAATTATAGAAGACCGTGTCAAAATGGGAGAACGTGTTCTTATTCTCGCTCATCGTTCAGAACTTTTGGAGCAAGCCAGTGATAAATTAATGACGGCTACAGGGCTAGGAACGGCACTGGAGAAAGCTGAAAATACTTCAATTGGCTCATGGTTTCGTGTTGTCGTTGGTTCAGTACAGACCATGCAGCGTGAGAAACGATTCAGTCAGTTCCCACCTAATCACTTCGACACTATTGTCATCGACGAGGCTCACCACGCTATATCAGACGGCTATCAGCGTGTATTAGAACACTTTGGAGAAGCTAATGTCTTAGGTGTCACAGCCACGCCAGACCGTGGTGATATGCGAAATCTAGGCAGCTATTTCGATAGTTTAGCTTATGAGTATCCATTAGTTGATGCGATTAAATCAGGGTATCTATCGAAAATCACAGCTATTACAATCCCTCTTGAACTTGACTTGTCAACAGTCAGTCAACAAGGTGGCGATTTTAAAGCCAGTGAAATCGGAACAGCTCTGGACCCTTATCTCGAACAAATCGCAGACGAGATGGTTAAACAGTGCAAAAACAGAAAAACAGTCGTTTTCTTGCCCCTAGTAAAAACATCGCAGAAATTCCGAGATATCTTAAACGAGAAGGGGTTTAGAGCCGCCGAGGTGAACGGAGAATCCAAGGATCGTGCTGAAATCCTGGAAGATTTCGACAAGGATAAATACAATGTCTTGTGTAACTCGATGCTATTAACTGAAGGGTGGGATTGCCCAACAGTAGACTGCGTGGTTGTGTTGAGACCGACAAAAGTCCGTGCTTTGTATAGCCAAATGGTGGGACGTGGGACACGCCTTGCACCAGGGAAGGAAAATCTATTACTACTCGATTTCCTATGGCACACTGAGCGCCATGAACTTTGCAGACCAGCTCACTTAATTGCTAGCAGTCCAGAAGTCGCTAAAAAAATGACTGAAAACATGGCTGAAGATACTGAGGTTGAGTTCAGTCTGCTGGACGCTGAAGAACAAGCTGGAAAAGATGTTGTCGCCGAGAGAGAAGAAGCTCTCGCTAAGCAACTCGCAGAACAGCGAAAGAAAAAACGTAAACTTGTGGATCCGTTGCAGTTTGAAATGTCAATCCAAGCTGAAGACTTAGCGGAGTATGTCCCATCATTCGGTTGGGAAATGGCTCCACCTTCAGAAAAACAACTTGAAGCGCTTGAAAAATTCGGAATCTATACCGAAGAAATCGGGAATGCTGGGAAAGCTGGCAAACTACTAGACCGCTTAAATAAACGCAAAGACAGTGGATTGACCACACCTAAACAAATACGATTGCTTGAAGGTCGTGGCTTCCGAAATGTCGGAATGTGGAAATTTGAAGATGCTAGCAATCTGATCAATCGAATTGCTGCTAGCGGTTGGAGAATGCCAAAAGGAATCATTCCAGCTACATACCAGCCAGAATAAAGGAGATTAAATGTCAGAAGGTACTTTTGATTTAATCCCACTCTTAGATTATATTGATCCTTCTACATTGTCTTATCAAGAGTGGGTAAACGTAGGAATGGCCCTAAAACAGGAGGGATACACGGCAATGGATTGGGACGCTTGGTCTCAATCTGACAGCCGCTATAAAAAAGGCGAGTGCTTCACTAAATGGGATACTTTTCACAATAATGGCTCTGATGCCGTGACTGGTGCAACTATCACTCAAATGGCTAAAGACAACGGTTGGGAGCCAATGAACAAGCCAGGCGAAAGCTATGAGCTTGGCTGGGATTCAACTATTGATCGTGATTATCAAATCGTTGATAAAAATTGGGTCGAATCAAAGGAAATCCGAGAGCCAATCAATTGGCATCCAGTCCAAGATCTTGTCAAATACATCGAAACATTGTTTGAAATGACCGACCTCGTTGGTTATGTCACATCAACTTATCCGATTGAAACAGAAAACGGACCAATCTATAAGCCAACTCAAGGTAATTATGACAGGACTGCCGGAGAGCTTATCAAAGAACTTCAGAGTAATGGTGATGATATTGGTGCGGTCTTCGGAGACTACAAGGAAGAAGCTGGCGCTTGGATTCGTTTTAACCCGTTGGATGGAAAGGGTGTCAAGAACGATAATGTCACTGATTTCAGATACGCTCTAGTAGAATCTGACAGCATGGAGCTTGGGAAACAGTACGCTCTATTTAAAGAGTTAGAACTTCCTATTGCTACACTAGTACACTCTGGACACAAGTCGTTGCATGCAGTGGTACGTGTGGATGCTAGGGACTACCAAGAATATCGAAAACGTGTCGATTACATTTATCAGATTTGTAAGAAAAACGGGCTCGATATTGATACCCAAAACCGAAATCCGAGTAGACTGTCTCGCATGCCTGGAGTCATCCGAAATGGGCACAAGCAGTTCTTGATTGATACGAATCTTGGGAAAGCTAACTACGAAGAATGGTACCAATGGGTTGAGGATTTAAACGACGACCTGCCTGATCCTGAAACACTAGCAGACGAGTGGGACCACCTTCCAGATTTAGCCCCAGAGCTTATCCATGGTGTGTTGCGACAAGGTCATAAGATGCTGATTGCAGGCCCGTCAAAAGCTGGTAAGTCATTCGCCCTCATCGAATTATCGATTGCTATCGCAGAGGGTCAAAAATGGCTCGGTTGGCAGTGCGAACAAGGCAAAGTCCTCTATGTCAATCTTGAATTAGATAGGCCATCAGCTTTGCACCGATTCAAAGATGTTTACACTGCTATGGGGATTGAGCCTAAATGTGTAGCAAATATCGATGTCTGGAACCTTCGCGGAAAGACTGTGCCAATGGACAAGTTAGCACCTAAACTCATTCGACGCTCGCTCAAAAAGAATTACCAAGCAGTTATCATTGACCCTATCTACAAGGTTCTGACGGGTGACGAGAACTCAGCGGATCAAATGGCACATTTTACCAATCAGTTCGATAAGGTAGCTACTGAGCTAGGGTGTGCTGTAATCTACTGCCATCATCACTCGAAAGGTTCTCAAGGTGGTAAGAAATCAATGGACCGAGCTAGCGGATCGGGAGTATTCGCTCGCGATCCTGACGCTCTGGTTGATTTAGTCGAGCTAGACCTTAACGAAGACCTCGTTAAAGCTCGGACTGAAAAAGCAACGGCTAAGATTTACCAAAGAGCCTTGCAAGAACAGGCTAACGATTATTACCAACAGAATGTCAGTCTTGACGATCTGGAAAGTCGCTATCAAATGCAACAACATTTTGACAAAGCAATTCCTGACGTTATGAAACGTAAGCCTTACCTTGACGAGGTCAAGACGACGACCCATAGCATTGAGATTGCAACTGCTTGGCGAGTTGAAGGGACCCTTCGTGAGTTCGCCAAATTTGCCCCTGTTAATATGTGGTTCAGCTATCCAGTTCATGAAGTGGATACTACTGGAGTGCTAGCTGATATCCAATTGGAAGATGCAGCACCAAGCTGGAAGAAAAACCTTGATAGTAAAAAAGGTAATGAATCGAAAAAGAAAACTGCTGACGAAAAATTCACAACAGCCATGCAAATATTATTTGACGGAATAACTCCGGTAGAATTGAGCGACGTAGTGGAATATTTCTCAACAGAAGATAAGCCAGTTAGTGAAAAAACCATCAGAAGATGGGTGAAAAATAATGGTGATTTCGAGGTGAAAAACAACCAAATTTTGCCTAAAAAATAGCCAGGGACATTTCAGGGACAAGGACAAACCCGAGGGACAAACCCGAGGGACAACTTCGGGAATGTCCCTGTCTCTGAGGGACAAACCCGAGAATGTACCTGTGTCCCTGAGGTGTCTCTAGGGACAAGGACAAACCCGAGAATGTCCCTGAGAAATCGCTCAACCATGCGGTTTATAGACTATAGGGACAAACCCGAAAATCTAGGGACAAAAATAGGGACAGATTATCTAACTACTCGGTAGTGTAGATAATTGGGAAATGTCCCTGAGAGTTCAGAAGAACAGGTACAGGAACATGGGGGGCCTAAGACTCCCCCATGTAACCCTGTAACCCTGTCCTTCACTCTGAACTTAGGCGCGTGGAAAAAAGAAAGGAAAAAATAAAAATGGGACGTACTGCCGGAAGTAAAAACAAAAAACAAAAACGACGTTCTGAAAAATTATTAGTTGCGAAGACTATGCCGCCGCTCTATCACACCTTGCCGGGGGAAGAATTTGATAATGATAAAAGCCAAGTATATGCTTGGATAAAAAATCAGACTGACTTAATTCAGTGGCTTTGGAGACAGTTAGGATCAGCTGGTTACATTGTCTACAATTCAGAAACTGGCCAGTGGAAGGGTGTGGATTACGATGATTGAATTTTTCTTGCCAATGAAAAATATACCAACTACGACACACCAACAGAAACAAGTCGCTGTGGTGAATGGTAAGCCACAATTCTACGAACCTCAAAAGTTGAAAGAAGCTAGAAACTTATTTACAACCTTGCTTGCTCCATACACACCAAACGAAAAAATTGAAGGACCTATACGCCTCACAGTGAAATGGCTATTTCCTAAAATCAAAAAAGCGACTCATGGCCAGTACAAGACTACTAAACCAGATACGGATAACTTGCAGAAATTACTTAAGGACTGCATGACAGATCTTGGTTATTGGCATGATGATGCGCAAGTGGCTAGTGAAATAGCTGAAAAGTTCTGGTCGGATACTGTGGGAATCTATATCAAGGTGGAACAGCTATGAACTATATCGAGTTTTTTGAAAAAGAAGTCCCATACTGGATGAGAGAAAGTAATCGCATGATGCAATTGGTTGGTTTTAATACTCCTGCATACTGGGATTGGGCAATTACCTCTATCAACCAAATCTGTGATAAATACAACCAGGACCAACTGGTTAAAAATCAATTTCACATCATTTGGGATTTTCTGGAAGAAAAAACAAAAGGAGTCAGTTAATGCTTGATGTATTATCAAATATCTTTGTCCCTATCCTAGTTTTTCTACTGGGATTTCTGTTAGGTGAAAGGAGCAACAAATGAGTTGGACAGTTAACGTCTATTTTGACGACATGCTAGATGAAACGCATTATTTCGAAGATGAGCAAGAGGCTTTAAAAGCTTTGGATAGATTTCGAACTAAATACATGCACAGCAAGTTATATAAAACAACGATTAAGAAGGTGGAGGAATGATGGTGAACGATAAGATCAACAATCCCAATCACTATCAAGGCAACAACGGATTAGAGGCCATTGAGGTTATCAAACAGTTCGCTGCATGCCCAGAATATGTAGAGGGGTTCTACTTGGGCAATGCCATGAAGTATATGCTGAGGTTCCATAAGAAGAACGGCATCGAAGACTTGAAGAAAGCTCGCCAGAACCTCAATTGGTTAATTGGAGCTTTGGAGAGAAATGATGACTAGACAAGAAGCAGTGCAGAAGTTAGCAACAACAGGATGTCTTTCAATAGCCCACGCTGAGGATTTATATGACTCATTTTTCCCGAAACCAGTCGTTCCGCAATATGTGGTGGAATGGTATGAGGAGAACAAAGAGGATTTTGAAACGAATTTGTTTAACGATATCTACAATATTTCGAATGTCTATCCCGGTGACAATTTAGGTGAATTTGCGGATTGGTTGATGGCTGATGATAGCCACGCACTCACAACCCTCATCAACATGCACCAGTTCGGCTATGAGGTCGAGGGAAGAAAACGTTACACGGTCCGAGTAAAAGGGATTGATGGATACACTACTCACCTTAATCAAAACTTAGACAATCAAGTATGGTTTTTTGCATCAAATGAAAGAATTGACGGTTTTAGAGTTAGACACACCCGCAAAGAGCTAGAAAAAGCTGGTTTCGGCTGGGTGTTCGATTGCGAGGGTATTGAAGTGAAAGAGGTCGATGATGGAAACGATTAAATTTTTTTTGATGGTCGCAGCTGCGGTTTATGCTTGGCACACGCTGTTTGGTGGGGGGGTGAATAGATGACTAATCTTAAACGATCGCAAAAGAAGAGGATTTATAATGAGCTGGCAGTCGCAACGATTCTGTTAGTGGTCTCGCTAGCCATTAATATTACTACTGTTCTACGAGTGGTTAATAGACCTATCGAGACCGTGGTTATCCACAAGGCAGACAATGCCGTGGAATTACATGGCAAGGTCACTGGTAAATCTATGGTCGGGAAACTCTACACGCTTGATTGCGGTGCTTACGGGAAATTCCTAGTGAGCAAGGAACAATATGACAGCGTGAATGTTGGGGATGATATTCCCAGCTATTTGAGGGGGCGAGGAAGTTAAGATGAAAGAAACTCAAGAGGATTGCTTGGCGAAAATAGGTAAATATTGGGAAAGAGCCTATTTTATTGGAGTATTTCAATATTCTTATACTCATGGAGATAGCCCCATGGTTGGTGGTTATAAAGCTGGACAGGTTTCATATCCAGTTGCAGTTTGTCGTTTTGGTGGTAAATTGTATCAGTTAAAACTTGATGAAATTGACTTTTGTGAGGTAAAAAATGAGACCTAGTGCCGTTGCAGCTAATTGAAGTTGCAAAAATCCTTAATCAGTACTAAAAAAAGCCAAGGCATTCTCTACCTCAGCTAATAGTCATATCACAACGACTATTATACTACAAAAAGGAGACGGAGAGTGAACAAGGCTAAAGAGATCCTAAATGAGCTACAAAATCTTGATATGGACATTCAAAGCCGTATAGATGAAATCAATGAGCTTGAGGCAGGTTTGCTCTCAAGCCCCAAGTGGACAGCAGACAAGGTTAAAGGCGGTCAAGCCAAAAAGGTTGATGATGTCTATACTCAGCTTATTGTGATGAAAAAGGCAATAGAGCAAGATGCCAAGGAAGCTATTGACAGGAAACTTGAACTTGGTAGGTTGATTAACAAGCTGAAAAATCCAAAGAGCAGGTCAGTCCTCAGAATGACTTACATTACTAAGATGTATGTTGATGATGTTTGTGACAAAATGGGTATCAGTAGAACTACTTTCTATACTTGGAGGAATACAGCTATTTGTGAGTTGAATGATGTTTTGGAAAAATGGAACTAAATTGAACTTTACAAAACCGTACTGAACAAATCAATACTTGTTAGCACAGTTTTGATATTATGCTAGAATGGTAGTATCAAGAATTAAGGGTAAGGCACCTATGAAGTGTCTGCCCTTTTCTTTTTGTCCAAACAAACAAGATAAGGAGGTTGAGGCTTGGGTAGAGCAAGAGACCCCAACAGAGACAAAGCATTTGAAATCTATTCAGAACACAATGGAAACATTGAACTGGTTGAGATTGCTGAGCGTTTGGGTGTTTCAGCTGGCACTGTCCGAGGTTGGAAAAGTAAAGACCAATGGGAGCCTAAAGTAAAAGGAGCGCTCCAAAAGAAAAATACGGAACGCTCCAAAAAGACAAGGGGTGCTCCTAAAGGAAATAAGAACGCTGTGGGGCATGGAGCCCCTAAAGGGAATACCAACGCTGTCAAGCATGGACTCAGGAGAAAATACCTCCCGGAGGGCATTTCTGACTTGATAGATGAGGTTGAAACCATGACCCCTATAGATATACTCTGGGAAAATATAACGCTGACCTATGCTAATCTACTGCATGCTCAGCGTATTTTATTTGTCCGTGATATAGAAGATACCAGCACCTTTGTCACAAGCACAGGAAAGGCTGGCACAGGCTATGAACATCATACAGCATGGGATAAGCAAAGCAAAGCTCTAGCTGCAATAGCAAGGGCACAGTCAGAGCTTAAAGGTATGATTAAGACCTATGATGAGTTGACACGGTCACCACTTGTAACAGAGGAGCAACGCTTGCGAATTGATAATCTCAAAGCTCAGCTAGGCTCTAATGATGAGGATGACACAGTCATTACTGGATTTACATTTGATAGGAGTGAGTACAATGGCGATACTGAACCTAGCCAAACTGATTAACCCAGTCTTTGACAACGTACTCTACACCCTCAAGAGCCATGTAGTGCTGAAAGGTGGGCGTGCCTCTACTAAGTCCTCTGTAGTGTCTATTGACCTAGTGAACAGCTTTATCAGTGACCCTCTAGGTAATGTGGTAGTACTACGCAAGGTTGGTAAGTACCTGAGAATGTCTGTCTACGAACAGATAAGATGGGCGATCTATGAAATGGGGCTAGCTAATCAGTTTCACTTTGGTAAGTCACCGCTACAAATAACCCACAAGAAGACGGGAACAGCGTTCTATTTCTACGGTGTAGACGACCCCATGAAACTCAAATCGCAGAAGATAGCTAAAGGTTATGTCATGGCTGTCTGGTTTGAGGAGCTGGCAGAGTTTGCAGGACGTGAGGACATTGACATAGTTGAGGATACCTTTATCCGTCAAGAATTGCCAAACGGCAAAGAGGTCAAGGTCTATTTCACTTACAACCCACCACGCAACCCTTATGATTGGATAAATGAGTGGGTAGCAGAGAAAGCGGGTGACCCCACCTATCTCATACATCACAGCACCTATCTTGATGACAAGCTAGGCTTTTTGTCTAAGCAGATGAAAGCCAAGATAGCCAGGTACAAAGAGACTGACCCTGACTACTACCGCTGGATGTATCTAGGAGAGGTGATAGGGCTTGGTAATCATGTCTACAACATGAACTACTTTAAGCCACTAGAGAGCCTCCCTGATGATGACAAGGTGATAGGTATATCTTTCGCAATGGATACAGGACACCAACAATCAGCGACTGCATGCGGTGCTTATGGTCTGACTGCAAAGTGCAATGTGATTCTGTTAGATACATTCTATTACAGTCCGGCTGGTCAAGTGGTTAAGAAGGCACCTAGCGAGCTGACTGTCATGGTTAGTAACTTCATCGACAAGGTACTTAAACAGTACCGAGTGCCAAAGCTACGCATGACCATTGATAGTGCTGAAGGTGCTTTGAGAAACCAATACTTCAAAGATTTTGGTGAGCGATGGCATCCAGTAGCTAAGAAGAAGAATCAAACCATGATTGATATGGTTATCAGTCTGTTAGCTGAGGGGCGTTTCTATTACTTAGACATTCCAGCAAACAAGATATTCTACGAGGAACATAAGATGTATCGATACGATGAAAAGACGATACATTCTGATGATCCAAAAGTTATTAAAGAGGATGACCACACAGTCGATGAGTTTAAATATTTCGTTTTAGATAATGCCAGAGACCTCGGTCTTAAAGCATAGGAGAAAAAAAGAATGGGAATTATACAGACCATTAAGGACTTTTTCAAAAGGAGTAATTATGTGATGACTAATCAAAGTCTAAACAGTATCACCGACCACCCAAAAATCGCTATCTCACCAGAAGAATACAGTCGTATCATGGACAATCTACGCTATTTCGCAGGTAGCTTTGACCGTGTGAGCTATCGAGACAGTAACGGGACATATTTGAAACGTGATTTCAACCACTTGCCTATCGGACGGACGGCATCGAAGAAGGTAGCAAGTCTGGTATTCAATGAGCAAGCTAAGATTCAAGTCGATAACGAAACGGCTGACACTTTCATCAATGAGACACTTAAGACTGACAGATTTAGCAAGAACTTTGAACGCTACCTAGAGAGCTGTCTTGCTCTTGGCGGTCTTGCAATGCGTCCATACGTTGACGATGACCGTGTAAGAGTGTCATTCGTGCAAGCACCAGTATTCTTGCCACTTCAATCGAATACGCAAGATGTATCGAGTGCTGCAATCTTGACTAAAACACTTAAAACGCAAGGCCAGAAAGTCCTGTATTATAGCTTGATTGAGTTCCATGAGTGGGATAAGGATGGCTATACAATTTCAAACGAGCTATACGAATCTGATTCCAAGACTCGTATCGGTCAACGTGTACCTCTATCGACGCTCTATGAGGACTTGGAGGAAACTGTAACGTTAAACGGTCTTACAAGGCCACTATTCACGTACTTAAAGCCACCGGGAATGAACAACAAGGACATTAACAGTCCTCTAGGTTTGTCTATTTTCGATAATGCCAAGACCACAATGGACTTCATCAATACGACGTATGATGAGTTTATGTGGGAAGTCAAAATGGGACAACGTCGAGTGGCAGTTCCTACTCAAATGATTAATACACAATACGATTCAAGTGGTGAGAAGGTCGTTGTTAAACGTGAATTTGAGACCGGACGCAATGTCTACGAGCAATTTGATAGCGGTGACATGGATAAGGGTATTGGCATTACTGACCTTACTACTAACATACGCTCGGACGACTATATCAAAGCAATCAACAAGGGTCTAAGCATTTTTGAAATGCAATTAGGCGTGTCTGCTGGCATGTTTAGCTTTGACGGTAAGAGCATGAAGACAGCCACCGAGGTAGTATCAGAGCAATCAGATACATATCAAATGCGTAATTCTATCGCTACTCTAGTAGAGCAGTCACTAAAAGAACTTGTCATTTCAATCCTTGAGCTTGCCAAAGTCTATAATCTCTACGCTGGTGAAATTCCTACCATGGATGAAATCAGCGTGGATTTGGACGACGGTGTATTCAATGACCGTAACGCTGAGTTTGATTACTGGTCTAAAATGGTAGCTGCTGGATTCGCACCGAAAACAATGGCTATTGAGAAGACCCTCAACGTGACAGAAGAACAAGCTCAAGAGATTTATCAATCCATCAATGACGAAACTATGGTAAGCACTGATAGTTTTAGAACTGACGACGAAAGGGAGATTTACGGGGAGTGATAGGCTATGCCAAAAAAGAAACCTATCAAACTAAATGACCAGCAACTAACGCTTGACGCTAGTAGAGTAGCAGACATCTATCATCAATTAACGGTGGACTTATTCGACCAAGTAATTGACCGAGTGAGAGAGCGTGGGACAGCAAGTCTTGAAGATAATCCATATCTTTGGCAACTCGAAAAAATGAGTGAGATGGGTTTGCTCAACAATGCTAATGTCAAGCTTATCGCTGAGTATTCTGGTGTTGCTGAAGAACAATTGAGATATGTCATCGAGAATGAGGGCTATAAGGTATACAAGGACACTAAGAGCCAGCTACTAGAAGCTTTGGGCAGTAATGGTAACTTCATCACGAACAATCTTATTCAGACTAATCTAGCAAACTACGCTAATCAGACGATGGGAGACCTTGACAATCTGATTAATACGACGCTACCTAAGAGCGTTAGAAAGGTCTATCAAGGAATTATTGAGGAGACTGTCGCAAAAGTTGTTACTGGTTTAGAGACTCCTCAGAAAGCTATATCAACCACTGTTATCAAATGGGCTGAGAGGGGTTTCTATGGTTTTACTGACAAGGGTGGTAAGCGTTGGAGAGCTGACGCTTACGCTAGGACAATCATTAAAACCACATCGTGGCGTGTCTATCGTGAAGCGAGGAAAGCACCGGCTGATGAGTTAGGAATCGATACATTCTATTATTCGATGAAGCCTGCAGCTCGGGAAATGTGCGCACCGTTACAGCACCAGATAGTTACCACAGGCCGAGCTAAAACCGAGGAAGGTGTTAAGATATTTGCCCTCGATGATTATGGCTATGGTAAGCCAGGAGGGTGCCAAGGCATTAACTGTGGACATACTATGACCCCTTTCATTCCCGGCGTCAATTACAAACCAGACCTTCCCGAACATCTAGCAAATCTCACGCCAGAGGAAGCAATAGAAAACGCTAATGCTCAATCTAAGCAGAGGGCTATAGAACGCTCTATCAGACAGTCTAAGGAGTTTCTGCATGTAGCGGAAAAGCTAGGTGATCAGGAGCTGATAGACAAGTATAAGAGCAAGGTTAGGATCCAACAGAGAGACTATCTCAAACAACATCCGTTTCTACATCGTGATTACGCTAGAGAGAAGTACTATGATGATCCGTTTTCTCAAGCACAAAAAGAAATAAAACTCAGGAAGAAGATGTCCGAATATCACTACATCAAAGAGGATAAAATACCTGGATTTAAGAAAGTCGGTGGTAAAATCACTAAAGCAGAGCGTAAGGTTATCTATGCAGATGAAAACCCTCAAGGTTTGGGATATATTGGTACACCTCATAGTTTTGCTATCAATAAATACTTGAGAGATAAAAATGTAATGCCGTCTGAGTATCAGAATATAGTTGATACTTTGGATGGGGTCATCAAGAAAAATAGAGCTCTAAAGAATATCAAAGTCAATAGATTTGACGATGAGGAGTACTTTAATTCTATCCTTAGAAAGAACGCTAGTCTTTTGGGGAAACATGATAGTATTGAGTCTGCTCTTAATTCTGGACAAGCTACTTTCGATAATGATGGCTATACATCTACTAGTTATATTCCTAAATACAATTTCTTTCAGGACAGACCTATTAAAACCATTATCAACATTCCTAAAAATGCTGAAATTTATTTCACCGATAACGATATAGAGAGCGAGATTATTCTTCCAAAAGGTTCGAAATATGATATAATTAATATGAAACGAAAAGGGGATAATGTTATTATTGAAATGAATCTAAGAGAGGAGTAAAGTCTATGAATTTGGAAGAAGCATTAAAACAAGTAAGCAGCTGGAATCTTAAAAAGCCTGCTCCTTTAATCCCTTCTGAAATGACTGACGAAGAGCTCGCTCGTTTGCGTTTTACATGGGTTTCTCCAGAAGATGAAGATCTTGTCATGAATGAACTCAAAAGACGCGGTCTAGCTTTGTAAACAATTAGCGCTTAGAACAATCTAGGCGCTTTTTTCATGCAATAAATTGCTATAAACCACTAGAAACCGTATCAATTCGATGCGGTTTTTCTATTGACCTGCCAAACGTCGTAAAACTGGGTAAATTCAGTCCCTTGGACGTAAAACAGAAGGAGTTTTAAGCATGAGTTTAAAACGTGACATGTTAGTTGAAGCTGGTATCACAGACAAATCGGTTATTGATTCCTTAATGAATGCGTACGGTTCTGGGATTGAGAATGCCAAAGCGCAAGCTAAGTCTGAATTACAAGCTGAAAACGACAGCCTTAAGCAACAACTTGAGCAACAGAGCCAAGCACTCAACGACTTGCAAGCTAAAGAGGGAGCGAGTGAGGAAGTCAAACAACAATTGACTGACTTGCAAGCTAAATTTGAAGCTTACAAGACTGACAGTGAAGCTAATCTTGCGAAAGTTACTAAATCAAATGCTATTCGTCTAGCTCTGAAGGATGTGGACGCTCACAATTCGGATGACCTTGCTAAATTCATCAATTTTGATGAGATTGAACTTGATGAAGCTGGTAAACCTAAACTAGATAAGGTCATTAAGGGATTGAAAGAGACAAGCCCTTATCTATTCAAGCAAGAAGAACAAGCAGCACAGCCTAAAATCTTTGCCGGTGGGAATCCGTCTGCTAGTCAGAGCGGTATCACTAAAGAAGATTTTAAACGTATGGGAATCAACGAGCGTCAAGAGCTCTTTGATAAAGACCCAGAACTATACCAACAATTGAAAGGATAATCTTAAATGACTACAGGTATTACAACTACCGCACAGGTAATCAATCCACAGGTTATGGCTGACATGGTATCAGCTAAGTTGCCTAAACTTATCAAATTCACACCACTAGCAGTGGTCGAAACTACTCTTGTAGGCCGTCCAGGGGATGAGCTTACAGTTCCACAATGGACATACTCTGGAGATGCTACTGAAATCACTGAAGGTCAAGCTATTCCAATTGACCAATTGGGCACTAAAGAGACCAAAATGAAGATCAAACAAGCAGGGAAAGCTATCGAAATCACAGATAAAGCTGCCTTGGTTGGGCACGGAAACGTCTACGGTGAAGCGACTAACCAGATTGCACTCGCTATCGCTAACAAAGTCGATAACGACATCGTTGAAGTTGCTAAAACTGCAACACAAAACATCACTGAAGCTCCTG
>OBXB01000107.1_pt1 | contig 19536 bp, 23 predicted proteins | sample 1476581 | NCBI WGS metagenome assembly OBXB01 (sample SAMEA2580147, study PRJEB22360) | human gut metagenome | biome: human gut; feature: human-associated habitat; material: faeces | place: Denmark | collected 2008/2010
AACAAAGCTTAATTAGACTATATAAGCTTGAAAATAAAGGGTTTGTCCAATGTGGACAAGCCTTTTTCTTGTGTTTTGCCACAGATTTGCCACACTTATTGTGTAAGAGTATCAAGGAGAGGTATAATTTGATCCTTTGTTTTTTTAGTGATATGCAAATAAATTTCTGTTACTCGACTACCTCTAGAATGTCCAACACGATCTTGAATAGCCTCTAAAGGTATTCCTTGTTCAGCCAAGAAGCTGATATGCGTGTGTCGGAAGATATGAGTTGTAATATGTTTCTTGAAACTAAGCTTATTGTCAATATCGATTCCTACCCGTCTCGGTTTTCCCTTGCGGTTTAGTTTACCATTTTCTGAAGAGTTGAGGAAATTGTTTAGGACACTGTAATGAAGAGGAGTTCCATTGTAATCAGGTTTATGGATGTTCTTAGAGGTAAAAATCCATCCATTATCTTTATAATCTGGATTGAATTCTATATGATGATGATTTAATTGAATTTCTTCTTTTAGAATTTCAACAGCCCTTAATGATAATTGAACGTTTCGATAACTTTGTACATTTTTAACGTTGCCTTCATAGCTATCTTCAGAGGCTCCTCCATGAGTAGCACGAGTTCTAATAACTGAGGCTATATTTTTATTAAAATCAATAGCTTCCTCCTTTAAACCGAGTACTTCGCCAATACGCATTCCGGTTAGTGCTTGAAATTCAAAAATACGAGCATACTGTTCATTGTACTTACGAACAATGGATAATACTTCTTTGAGTTCCCAAGATTCAAGATATTGATCTTCTATGTCTGATTTCTTTAAACGTTCTAATTCGTCAGAAAGACCTTTCCTACCAATTGTTATATAAGGCATGGGATTTTGGTCAGGAGAAATATAATCATGAAGAATAGCAAACTTATAGATTGATGTTAAATCGGATTTTACACCTTGTGCGAGTCTTTTATGGTTTCCTATAGGATAAAGATTATCAAGTAAGTTTTTAATTAAACTAGATGGAATATTTTTTAAAATAGAATCCTTGGGGATTTGCTTAGTAATATGGTTACGGTATCTACCATCTTCACCTGCTAATGTTTTAGGAGCAACTAGTTGTCTTTCAACTCGTTCATTATGCCATTCATTCCAGACCTCATCAAGCGTGATATCTAATTTTTCTAGAAGAATAGTTCTAGTCAGCTCTTCATGAACTTTATTGGCCTTCTCTTGAAGTTCTTTATGGATTATAGCTTTAATTTGAGGAGATAGTTTTATTTTTCCTGTGGTATCCTTTTTATTAGCGATAGTGTACCAATCAGATAGAATTTCTCTGCGTTTATTCGTTAACGGGTTCTTGAAGTAGGTTCGAAATTTTACTTCACTATATCCAGTTTTATCAGCAGGTCTTGTTGTTTTTTGAGTAATATTAGCTATTTTAACTTGTTCCATTACCCCACCTCTTTAAATCGTTTATTTTGCCTATAGCGTAAGAAATTTAAGAAACCCTCGAAGTTGATCCAAACAGTTCTGTGACCGGAATTAATCACATAGTCTTTGAATTGGGGATTCATTCTCATTTCAGTTAGCAGATTGTTAAGAGTTTTGAGTTTAAGTCCTTCAAAACGTTTCATAAGGGCCATTTTGTCACCCCATTCAGCTTTGCAGTTTTCAACTGGTACGTATTTAAGCTTTAGCATAAATAACTCCTTTCTATTTTCCAATAACATAAGTAAATTGTTTTGCTGTTTCTGCATCAAAAGTGCGGTAGCTAACGACTCCTAGGCCTTTGACGTTTGATTCAGAGATAAGAATGGAGCCATCTGATTTGACTTGTTCCACAAAGGCAATGTGACCATAGGTTGGATCTGCTCCAGCTTGTCCTGGGCTAAAAGACAGTGCGGAGTGTTCGGTTGGGCTATGAGTTGTCTGATAACCTGGGGCATTCATCCATTGGCCACCATTTCCCATGTACTCACCGAAGCTAACACCAACCTCTTTTCCTCGGTTATAGACAAACCAGGTACATTGTCCCCAAGGATAAGACAGTCCTGTATAGCTTGAGGTATTGATTTCTTTGGTGAGGCTATAGCTTTGTGGGACATCCCCAGTTGTGACACCGCCTCCGTCTCTGGTTTTTCCTGTCGTTTGTTCAGGTGCTTTTGGTGTGCCACCATGCTCATCGATATAAGTATCGAGTTTTTGCATGGTTTCAGCACGTCTTTTTCCTGAGCCAGAAGTATCAGTGAAATAGACTCCCCCATCTGTTGACGTATTGAGAGACCCACTCGCAAATTTTTGAGCTTTGTCATCTTGGACTTTGAAGGTCTCATTTTTATTGCCAATGATGGTCTGATTGGTGAGCCCAACAACGGCCACTTCATCGTTGAAATTATTGGCATTTTCTGGATTAGAGTCAAATGCCCCAAAACCAAACATATTAGAACCAGGATTTGTAGCGACTCCAGCTGTTCCTAGTGAGCTTTCATTTAAGGCAATCGCTACAATGGCACGAACATCCAGATTAGACTTAGCCTCCCAATCTAGTAGCTTTTTCCCATTGATGCGGTTCTTGTCATAGGAGATTCCTAAAGTATCTAAAAAACCGTCCAATTGCTCTGCTTTAATACCATAGCGATGAACGAGTAAATTATGGGTATAGGGGTCTCCATTTGACCAGTGGTCTGTGTAGGTTGCACCGTTTAGTGATTGAGAAGAGCCACCAGTGCTACCTCCTCCGACGGCTCCCATAATGATGATAATGATAAAAACAGGAAAAAAGAGAGGTATAAGACTAGATAATAGATACCATTTTAGTTTTTTCATTGGCTCTCCTTTCTACTTAATGTCTGATATAGGCTGTAAATAGAACAGTCCCAAAGCGCCATTTGGCATCTAAGACAACAGAATGGGCTTTCGTTTGTGCAATGATCTGATCTTTGTCTTTTTCTGAGACTGGAAATAAAAGAAGGAAATCGACGGAGCGTTTCCCTTCTTGGTAGGCCGTAAAAAGTGTCTCTTCAAGTATTCTTGGAAAGGCAGTTCTTGAGCGTATTTTAGTATTCATTCTATTCTCCTCTCAATTGGTTTAGGCGTTGCGTTAAACGATCTCGTCGCTCGATATTGGCCCTTATTTTATCGTCTCGTGTCATGGTCTTTCGATAAGCACGGGTGAAGGCATTGGACCCTTGGGCTTTATACATGGCTTGAGGGTCCTTATAGGAATCCAATCTACGTTCCAGGGTATTGATGCGGTGTTGTTTGAATGGTGACATCCACTCTTCTCTGAGCGTTTGGAATTCGTCTTCTGAACTAGGTATTCCATCCGACATGATTGGTGCCTCACTTGGAGGTGTTGGGCACTCTTGTTCAATTGGCTTGAAGTTATCAGGTGGGGTTTGTGTTGGAGGAATGATTGGTTCTGGAGATTCTGGGGTTATTGGAGCTTCTGTTGGCCCAGCTGGCATGACTGTTTCTGGTTGGCTTGGTTCCTTATGAGTAAAGAAGGAGCCTGCATTTTGGAAATGGCTCTTGGCATTCATCATCACCCCAGCCCCAAAACCAGCACCAGCCAATGCAAAGTTTCCGAGGTGTTGAGCTGTCGCAAGGCTTCGTGTTGGGACCTGTGAAGCAACCTCTTTGGTCTTTGTGACGCCATGTTCAACTTTAGTCCCAATATCTGTCGCAACCATTCGAGCTTTGGAGCCAAGAATGAATTGGAGGAGTTGGCCTTTAAATCTCCAGATGAGGAAATAGATGACCCCTTTAGAAACCACCGATACTAAGAGTTTGAAGACAAGACCAAATAAGAGAAGGGATGGTAAGGTTTTTAGAACGCCATCAAACCCATTTGTGACGATGTTTTCTATCATTTTTTCAATATAGAAAATAAGGAGTGTTAAGAGAGTCGTAATTGCTGGAAAAATCAAGCCCCCAAACATAACTTTAAGTACTCCAAAGACCAACTCTTGCATACTTGGAACGAAGGACATAAGAAGGACTATTGGAAACAGTAGAATCATGGTGAGGACAAGGATTTGAGCTACCACATTTAAGAGCTGGATAAGGATAATGGGGACGGCTAATACAAAGGCTTCTACAATTTTAAAAATCACATAGAACATCCGAGTAAAGATGAAGTCTGGCATGGCCGACACCCAACGGTTCTTTTCACCATCATCGTTGGCACCGTCGCCTAAATCGTCTAAATACTTAGAACGGTCTTTGGCTTTGACAGCCTTAAAGTTCCCATTCTTATCACTAGTTCCAAGGACTTTACTGTCGTCAAAGGCTTCTTCTTTCCCGTCTTGGCTGTTCTTGTATTTTCCATTTTCTTGGCCAGTATTGACAAAGACATAGGCTTTATAGGACGTTTCTGCAATGTAGCTATCTGACATCGATTTTCCAATTTTAATAGATTTGTCCTTGGCATAGTCCACCTTAATCCCTGCAATCTTTTTGGTAACGTCTTTAGAGACGTTATTGACGGTATCAAGGAGATAGAGACCACCAGAGGTTCCAGCGACTGTCCCAAAGTACCCGAGAGCTAATAGGAGTACTAGGCAGACATGGAGGAGTGTTCTTGAAAAGGAGCCTTTTGAAAAGAAATATTGGTAGAACAGATAGAAAGCTAAAACCAAAAGCAAGGTGCCCACAAGTGATTTGTTGGTAATGTTTCCAGTATTAGAACCCGTAAATCCGTGCCAGATACTGCTTGCTCCATGAAAGACATAGGTTTTATAGGTGGCGTAGAGATCAATCTTTTCTAAGATACGAATGAGGAGGGAAAAGAAGCCAACGACGGCATTGAGAATGAAAAAGAAGAGGTTAACGAAGAGTTCATTAATCAGAACCCAGGCGCCATTAAAGGAGCCAAAGTTGGTTGGTTCCATGTAGGACTTTAGGGAGAAGATATCTACTCCCTTTAGCTTGGCAAAAGCTTCTTGCATCGGTTCACCTCCTAACTAGCGTATTTATTTTCGAGACTTGAAGACACTGTTGCTTTCATAGGTTTTAGAAGCATATCAATATCTTCAAAGAGATTGTGGACGGAAATCATATTGAGATTACCGTAGACATCGTAGTAAAGGCACTGACCGGAAATCATATTATCAATCCATTCGAGGTTACTTTCAGTGACTTCGAGATTAACGTGTCTGAGAATATCTTCACGTTCAGATTTTTCATAGAAGGCAAAGATGGTCCCAAATCCAGTCGTGTCATCGTCATTTTCTGCATCATGGACAGATTGTGTAATTAGTGCCAAGGTATTGTTTTTAGAACGTCCAATACGTCTCATGTTTTTGATTACGGCCTTTCCTTCTGCAGATTTCATCAGAATCCAGGCTTCGTCAAAGAACTCAATGGTATCTTCATTTTCATTGCGTTCGCCAAAGTGGGTACAAAAGGCCCCAAGTGCAAACATGAGGGCAATAGAGTTTCGTTCGTGGTCTGAAATCTTTGTGGAGTCATCTTTTGGGAGCTTGAGGTTATTGACTTCTAGGATAGTAACGCGGGACTCATAGTTAAGTCCTGGGGTTGTGCCATCTGAGAAGGCGAGTTCCAAGATGGAGTTTGTCACAATGGATGTCAGATAGCGACCAACTGAGGCAATCTCAGAAGAGGAGGCCTTTCTTAGGGCCTCTAGGACATGTTTAAAGCCGACGTTTTCACCGGCTACTCGACGTTCTACGATAGTATTGATGGCTTCTGTGATGGCTGTTTTTTGGTCCATCGTCACGTCATCGACAGCTTGTAGGAGAAACTCGAGCATGTTCTTTGCGACCTCTACGGCTTGTTCCTTATCAAGGACAACAATGGGGTCTAGAACTCCGTGGTTTGATGGCAGTGAGCTGTCTAGTGTCACAAAGTTAAAGTTGTCAATCTGTTTTTTGCGTTCAGGATAGCGTCGTGCAAATTCAGGGGAGTTGATTACTTCTTGATAGTGATTTCTAAGTTCTCGTTTGGGGTCAATATAGAGGGTTTTGACATTTTGTAAAGCCACACTTAAAAAGATAATCTGAGCGAGGAAAGATTTTCCTTGTCCTGTCGCACCCGTAATAATGATATGTGGGTTCTTGGTAATCTTTCCAGCGATGTCTTCTTTATTACCGACTGTGGCATTGTAGAGGACGATATTTTTAGAGGAATCAATGGCTTTAGTGATAGAGTCCCAACGACCTGTCCAGTTATCCACTCGGCCGATATACCAACCGATACGGTTCCCTGAGGACGTATTGGTAAAGGGCATGAGTTCTGAAAAACCACGGGCTGTGACCATATGTGTCCAAGTACGTGTTTTCTTTTGGAGGTTTTCCCCGTAGAGTAGAGTTTGAAAGAGGTAAGGACCATCTTGCGAAGCTTCACTGATTTCAACGCCCATATCATCAAAATAGTTGAGAACTACTTGTCGTCTTTGACGAAGCTGATTGACACTAGAAGCTGAAACGATGAGATAGGCACCATATTCGATGATATCTTCCTTATTTCCGACTTTCTTCATCAGGTCTTTTAGGGAGATAGATCCCATGATGATTTCATCTTGTTGGACGGTATCTGTATTTTCAGCTTCTTCCATGATGTTTCGATAACGGGTATTGGAACGTCCCATTCTCCCCTTGATTTTGTTGGTATCAATGAATTCTGCCTTGATGCGTAGTTCTACGGGAAAGTTCAAGCGTTGGATAAATTCGCCTAGGTGAAAGCCGTTGAATTGCACAGGAAACTTCCCAACGGGAAGAATAGTCACAAAGGAAGAACCATAGGGACTTTCGAGCTTGAGGAAGCCTCCTTTTAGGACTTTAATTAGGGTATCTGTGATATTAAATTGAGAACGATTAGCGAGGACCTCCTTCTTATAATGGGGAATGTAGCGGAGGTATTGCATCCGCTGGTAGTAGAAGAGTTCTTCATTGGTCAGACGCTTAGCACGTAGGACGGAAAAAGCTTGGAAAATAGTGAATTCGTCACTTCTGTAATCGTCATACCAGGTGGGACTCAATGCGTATTCGTAGCCAAGACCTTTTGCGATTTTCTCTGAGAACTCGTTAAAACTCTCATAGGCTAAGTCTTTCACCGTCGCCCCGTGATTTTGTTTGCGTAAGGTCACGCCCACAACCCAATCAAACTGATAAGGAATTTCCATTTCATCCGTGAGACGGTCAACCGTGTAAAGAAGGAGTTCTTCTCCTAGTTCACGGCTATCATCTGCCAATGCTTCTGAAAAATCCCTCATTTTTTCTTGTAAGAGATAGTCTTTGGGAATGAGTGAAATCTCAAAGGACTTGTTTTTCTGGAGCTTTTTCATCATCTGAGCAACTGTGATTTTGTGTTTGCCCTTTTTCTCTTCGTCTGTAATGGTGATGGGAGTATTGGGTATGCGGTAATAAGCCACCACCGTTCGATCCTTTTTGAGGGCTAGATTTTCATGGGTTTCCCTAATAGGATAGGTTAAGGTAATACTCATAGGACCTCCTTTTCTATAGTTTTGTTTTTTCAAAGACAATTTCTTCTACAGGCTCTATTCGGTCTTCATGGTAGATGGCTTTTTGATTGAGCTTGAAATCCCAGAAGTAAATCAGGTAGTCCCCGATGAAAACGTGCATCTTCTTACCGTGTGGCTCGTATTCGGTGTAGAATTTAGCAAGTTTATAGGGGAGGTACCAGTAGAGCAGTAGTGAAATAGAGTGTGTGAGTTTTGCGAGGGGAACCAGGATGAGCCCTCCAAATAGCAACATCGCTACAAAAACGAAGGTAAAGACAATGAAAAAGGACAATTGCATTGGTGTCGCAAAGTACCAGAGGCGAGTCCCTTTTTTTGTCTTGATTTCCTGGATCCAATAGGGGGCGTTTAAGCCCTTACTGTAGTCATAGAGTCTTTCGTCAGTCATGCTTAAAGTCCTGAATCAATACCAAAGAGTCGTAGGAACCAGCCGACCACTTTTAGGATATCTTGTCCTTTTGCGATTGAGACAATAACGGCATAGAAGCCAACGACTGAGAAGAGTTGAAGCCAAGAACTGTTTCGCCAAGCCTTAATAGCCAACAAAACAGCGATAGCGGTGAGAATCCAAATCCCATCGCCTTGGAGGAAGGTACGTAGATTGTCTGTATTCATAGAGTTCTCCTAATCTTTATCGTTTGCGTAGTTAAGTGGAATGGTGTGTTCTAGCTTTATGACATAGTAGCTCTTGTCTTTTTCTGAGAGCGTGAAGGTGAAGTTTTCAGAGTGTGTTGTTCCTCCCACCCCAAAGGTTGCTTGTACATAAGCAATGAGATCAGCCCCATCTTTCTTAAGATAGGTGTAGTCAATCGTTTTAAAGGTGGTATTAGCTACAATAGGAACGTTTTTGGCAATGAGGTTGAGGTTGTCTTGGTTAGTGGTATAGTTGGTGAAGAAAACCTTGAGGAACTTTTCAATCTTCTTGTGTTGACTGTCTGAGACGTGGTCGTTGGCTGTGAGTTGGAGTTGATCGTCTTCGCTAAAGTGCCCAGCTTGTGAAGACTCAATCGCTGAGAACCAAGGAAGTCCAGAAACGTAGTATTTCCCTTCTTTTTCATCAAAGGGAATATTAAATCCCGTCACCAGTTCTTTTTCCTCGGTGTCTTTGTCGTGTTGGATCATTTCCTTGTATTTAACTTTGTAGGTAGCTACCTTCCCTTCTACCGTGACTAATTGTGAGTAGAGTAGGGTGCTTGGGTTACGCACTTGACCTTGTGCTTTGACGTCTGGGACGAAGTTATAAAAGCTGTTAAGGTGTTCAACTTGTGCTTGTTGTTTATCCCCTTCTTGTGGGAGGGTGAAGTAGGCGTAAACATAGTCATTGAGGTAATACTGGAGCTTGTAGTCATACTTACGATTAGCGTCCATAGGTTGTGCTTTTTGTTTTTGAGTTGCTTCGACTTGAGCTTGTAGTTTGCCCACTTTATTTGAGAGAGTGATGGCACGGATGGCACCAGTAAGACCAACAAAAAGGAGGAAAGCAATTCCTCCGATAACAGCTAGATTGACGGTCTTTTTCGTAGTGACTTTTAGCTTTGGTGGGCCACCTTTTTTCTCCACCTTTTTAAAGTTTGAGAGGTATTCCCTTGCTTTTAGTAAGTATCGTTTAGCTTTTATCATAGGTCCTCCTTCTAGAGACTAGCGAGTTCAATGAGTTTAGAACCTTTGGCATAGAGTCGCTTATTGGCTTTTTCAATCTCACTATTGATGTAATAGTAGCCTCGTAACTCATTGTGAAGTTGTTCGACTAATTCAGGCTTTAGGTCCTTGGCTTCTTCTTTTTTGAGCAGAGCGTTGAGTTCTCCAGCCTTGGTCCAAGCCTGTTTGTGGTCTTTCTTTTTGAGCAATTCTCCAAGTTCGTTGGTAACTTGTCCAACTTTGGTTTCAAAAATCGTTTTAGTGGCCATATCAATTTCCTTTCTAAATGTGTCGTGATTGTTTTTGATGGTCTGTTGAATATAGGCAATGAGAGAGGGACGCATCCGTTTATTGAGACTCAGAACCTGACCGTCTAAGGTGAAACAGGCATGTTCATAGTCGTAGAAGCCCCTTTTATCTGGTGGCTTTTCGGTACACCTTCCAGCACATTCATAGTAGAAGTCCTTCCCTTTTCTAAGGAGGATAAACATGTTCCAAAACTCTTGATCAGGAAGAAGGAGGAAGTCTGCTTGATAGATTTTCTTGAGCATGGCATTAGCCCTCTAGGAGGTCCTCGTAGCCTAGCGCTTGATAAATAAAGTCTGTATCAAACCAAAGCCAATCATTGATTTGAGTGTCGGTGGGGGTATCCCCAGAAAAGAGGTCTTCACAGATGGTGGTTAGGGTATCTATGCCACCACGTTCACGGACAGTGTTTAAGGTACTAAGGCCACCAGACCAGGCTTTAAAGTTGTTTAGTGAGTTGATTTCGACTTTGTATTCCATAAGGGAATTCCTTTCTAGTGTTTATTGGTTTTGAGGAGTCTTAAGATAGCCTCCCCACGATCGGTGATTTCACCGCTATTTTGAATCATTTTCATGTATTCTGTTTGCATGATTTTGTCTGCTTCAGAAACGAGTGCAAGAGAATTTGCGACTTGATAGGTTAACCAGCGAATGGTCCGTTCGATACTGTAGGGCTGTGGACTGGTTGAGAGTTTTAGGGGTTCAACTCCTCCAAAGAGTCTTTGCCATTTTTCATCGGGCTTATAGGCTCCGAACCGAGTGAGACCATCATAGACTTGGATTTCTTTATTCACGATGCCTCTTGCGATTTCTCCGAGGTCCACACCGTTGATGTATTCCTCCACAACCCCTTGGGCTTTCTGGTCTGAAAAGCGTAGCTCGTAGCGGTTCCAGATACCAAAAATCTCCAAGGATTCTTCCAAGGAGATTTTTTCCATACGGGCGATTTCATATCGCTTTTCATAAAAGTTGAAGTAGAGCTGACTTTGTCGGCTCCCAAAGTAAAGGGAAAGACCATGATTGGCTTCCATATCGTCGTTATCGGTGAAGGAGCCCCCACCTGTGATGTTCCATTTTCGAATGGTATCTAGGACAATTTCTTTGGCATAGAGCTTATCAATGAGCTTGGGGATCTGGATATGTTCCTCCTCGTGTCCATAGCCTTTATAGAGCTCGTCTAGGGCAATATCAAGGCGTTTTACCCTAACATCTTGGTAGGCATAGAGAATATTCTGAAGAAAGGTCTGCCAAGAAATCCCCTTATGTTCTAAGAGGAGTTCCATCTCCCGACAGCCTTGACCAGAGAGTTGGAGACACGTTTGGTAGTTATTGGTCGCAGACTTATCAAAGAAATCGAAAATCCAAATGTTTCCTCGTTGCCACAAGTGGGTATAATTCATGAGTCGTGTTTCTTGGTCAGTAAATTCGCTTAAGTGACAAAAAAGAAAGTTCTCACAGAAAGCTTCTAAATCCCTAAGACTAGGGAAAGTTAGTCGCAAATAGTCGATGCGAGCTCTAAGATTGTTTTTGTGACATTCTTGATAGTAACCGAGTCTTTCTTTAATCTCTCGAAACTTGTCAATGGTGAGGCCTCTTTCCCCTGATTCGTAGGAGCGGTAGGTTCTTATGGGTAAGTTAACTGCTTGTGCAAAGGCTTTTTGGCTGAGGCCTGTTTGTTTTCTGAAGTTCTTGATCTGAAAGGGACTCATTTTAGCCATTCATGGGAACACCTCCTTTTGACTAAGTGACACACTTTTTGGACCAAAGTGACACACTTTCTAAATCTTGAAATCCCAACTCCCACAAGGAATGAGGAGGGGTGGACGTGGCACTTTGGCCAAATGTAACCCCCCTATTAGAAATCGGGGGTTGAAGTCTCATCATGGCCTAGGAACTTCGGGCTACGGTCTGCGCCTGACCTGTGGTCAGGCTTGCCCTTGCCCTTGTCCTAGACCATGATGACTAAGCGTCGCTTCAATGGCTTTTGGATAGGATTTGCGTCCTCCCTCCTCAAAGTGGATAAGAATTTCAAGAAGAAGTTCTTCTTGAAAAGGGCCGACTAGAATGGCAGACTCCGAACGTTCAAAATCAATCCCCTGTTCTTGCAAGAGATAAATGATCTTTCGAAGCGTTGCCATTTTGAGGTCCTCTTCCTCCGCAAATTCCTTGAGTGGTCTTAGTTTAGTATCAGTGTTTAGAGTATCTTCATCCTCTATTGATTCAATCGTTTCTGGTTGAGGTCGGACTTCTCCAAAAACTTCAAATTCTTCGCCATCATATTCCATAATAGGGATTTTTGCGTAGGCATCATAGAAAGAGAAGCCTTGGTCAAGTGGCACGTAAGGTGAGAAGAATTCCCCAGCCAAGTCCCCATTATTGGCGATATAGCCTCGTCCTTTAACTTTGACGCCATTGATTTCATCAAGCTTTTTGAACTCTTTGGTTTTGTTGGCATCTCCAAACATCATGTCATACCCCGTTGATTCCAAGTGACCAACGGAGAGACGCTTCATAAAGTTATCTCGAAGAGCTGTTTTGATGAATTCACCGTCAGGCCGTTGCATGGCAAAGATGATAAAGACACCAGCTTGACGGCCCTCTAGGACGAGCTGTGAGAGGTATTCCATGAGTTCAGACTGTAGGCTATAGTCACGGTCAATCTTGGCCATAAGTGCTGCCCACTCGTCGACGAGAATAAATTTTGGTGTCATGCCGTAGTGCATAAAGTTCTTCCCAGCTTGAAATTTGGGTGAGTTAGACATGAGCTCGTAGCGTTTTTCCATAAAGTCGACGTTCTCTTTAAAACACTGAATGATGTCTTCTTTGCTTGTATAGACACGGCCATGAAAGACAGGAATCTTTTTGAGCCCAGCTAGGTCAGAGTTCTTTGGATCACAGATATCCACAAAGCCAATCTTAGCTAGTGCATAGATAATGGTCATAAGGACAACGGTTTTACCGCCACCAGTTCCCCCACCAATGAGCAGGTGAGGCTCCTCGATATAATCCCAAGTGACGTCTGTCATGAGTTGGAGTTTAGAGCCCTTAACCTCTACTTCGTGAATGGTGATACGGCTATCAATGCGGTTGATGGCAATGTCATAGGTTATAAACCGTTTATCAAAGGTTTTATTACGAAAATCCCCATTAAACATGACTTCAAGAGTCGAGCCAAGATTAAGAAAACGGTCCTGAAATTTATTGCCTTCAAGAATAAAACGAACTTCAATCTTGTAGCGAGATTGTTTCAAGTAGACCTGAGGAAGAATCATCTTTTCAATTGTTTTGTTTTCACGTCTGATATTTTTAATCAAATAGAGGTTATTTTCGATCAAGAAGCGAGACAAAATTCGTAGGCTATTGAGCTTTTGAAAGAAGACGATTTTCTCGTAACACATGCGATTTAGTAGGTAAGCAATCAAGCAAGAAGCAACAAGGACACCCCCGATAAAATAACCTAGTGGTAAGGGATGGTCTTTCAATTCTTCTAGGTTGACATAGCAATAATTTCCAATCGCTAACAAAGAAGGGAACCACCAGATAAACCAGGTGATTCCCCGAATATGACGATAAAAGGCCTTAACTCTTATCCCACGATAGGTAAAGAGTTTCATAGTGTATCACCTCCTAATTATCCTTTTTGTTGTCAAGAGGTTTGTTTTCCTTAAGAGGCGCCCCTCCATTCTTTTTCTTGACTTTAGAAGCAAAGAGCTTGTAAATATCATTACGGTTAACGTGCGTATGGGTGATGACGATATCTTCTAGTTCAACCTCCTCTCGATATTTAATGCGTAGATCTTCAATTTCAGACTGTGCCATATCAGCAATGGTGAAAAAGAGGGTCTCGTGTTGGACAGCAGAGTGAATCGCCACAACAATTCCACGGATTTCTCCTGTGTTAACTTGGACGAACGAACCATCAGGGTTGCGTTGGGTGCGATCTTCTTCATAGATGATATCAGGCCCTTCAATGCCACGGAAAGATAGTTTTCCAAGGACTTCTGGCACATTAAGACCATCTGTAATGACACGATAGGTCTTGTCTGCAATTTGTAGTTTTTCTCCGTAGTTTAATCCGATTTTAGCCATAGGTATTTTCTCCTTTTATGTTCTTATTTTTTTAGGACTAATTTTTCTGCAAAGACATTGAGTGCTGGGGCAACTGAGTTACCGTTTAGAGCCGTGTCTGAGAGAAAAATCGGGTTGACGGCTTCTACGAGAGCATCTTCTGGGAAGACAGTGGTAGAAGCAGGTGTGATGACATGAAAGGCCCCATGTTTTTCACTATTAAGAATGTGGCGTTGGTATTTACCTTCTTTACCAAAGATAAAGCGAGGGGCATTTCCTAGTTTTTCATAGTAAGCAGGGCCGATAAAGTCAGGTTTCATAACAAGTGTTTCTGGAATCATAGAATTTTCCTTTCTAAATTTAAGCAAAAGAAAAAGAGTTAAGCCAATTGCTTCACTCTTGAGTAATAGTGAGTAAATAGTTTACGTTTAAACTGTCGACTATAGAACTGAATATCACCGCTAGGATAGTTATTCTTACGAGCTTCTTGGACTAAATGATCTAGGTCAAGAAGAGCTTGTGTATAGAGTTTAGCTTGTAGTTTAGGTGAGTAGCTAAACATACCATAGGTGAATTCATAGTTATCATAGAGGCGTTTACATTGTAATGCGAAAAAAGTTAGTCATAATTTCTCCTTTATTGTAAGCGTAAAAAAGCTACTAAGATAAAAGAAAGACTTAGTAGCTTGAGGGTAAGTCTATCTCAAAAGATAGACAGCAGTAAAGAAAAGTTGTTTGGTTGGAAAGATCCCTCTTTCCACGGTGGCAACGTTTAGCAAGGTGCATTGCGTCAATTACCATCGCTTTCCCGGCCAATCTCTTTAGGTAGTCCTTGTCATACCCTAGGGATTCTCTTACGCAATCTTGCGCAACCAGTTCACTTTACTATTCGGCAAAAGTGCTAATGGTCCGAAATGCGTGGAAGCCCACAAAATACTTGTTTTAATCTTCACTTCAACCATCAACGGACTTGACTTTACTTATCAAAACAATTACAATAAAGGTACGAAGTTTAGTGTAGTTTGATAGTCAGTCCTCTGGTTGTCAGACGCACTTTTTATTTAATTGTCAATGATCTCACTCTGATAGTGATTATTATTTTTTCTTTAAAATATCGCTATCAGCTATATCTATATAATATCGCCATAGGCGATATTTGTCAAGAGGTTAATTGAAAAAAGTAAAAAATATATTTTGAGGTTTAAAATGGAATTTTCGGAACGCTTAAAAGAGCTAAGGAAACAAGCTCACCTAACGCAAGTTGAACTAGCTAGTAAATTGGGAATAGTTCAGTCTTCTTATGCAGACTGGGAAAGAGGAAAGAAAAAACCAACTCAAGATAATCTAGTCAAGATTGCACAAATTTTGAATGTATCAGTTGATTACCTGGTTGGAAATTCCGAAGAAAAAAACGACGAGCTGGACAACATTGAACTGCTTTTCCGTATGAACTCCAAAGGTCTGACTGACTCCGAAAAAGCAGTCTTCAAAAAAGAGCTGATTGATTTTATGGAAGAAAGAAAAAAATATTTTAATAACAACAGGAGTTTATAGAATGGAACTAGATAAATTAACTGCACCGGTTATTTCGGAAGTTTTGGATGTGATAGGATCAGTAATCAAAGATAAATATGGAAGGAGAAAACAAATTACAATTGAAGGTGAAGAATTATTTAATATTAACGGGGAAAATGGAGACCTTGAAAGAGTAGATAGTCTCAATAGTATATACTCCAATTATATTTATAATCAGATAACATTAAAAAGTATAAATAAAGATACTATTACCTCAATAAAGTTGATTGATATTCTCAAGAAGCCTGAGGGGGTCCCAGATATTAGATATGGTGGTGGTTTCAATTCGGGAATTCAAAAATTTATTCTAATTGCATACAATAACGGAGACATTATTGGTAAGTCAGAAGAAATTAGTTTGGAAATAACAGCAGAAAAAAGTGCTACATTAGAAAAAAGAATATTAAAAAATGATCAAATCCAAACCAAATACATTAAACCTGGTGATGTGATAAGTAAACACATACTAGATTTATCCGATTTTTATGATTTTTTTAACCAGAATATAGAATATTCAACACTATTAGTTAATTTTAAAACTTCAAGTAGATCAATATTTAGCGAATTACTAAGGTTTGATCGCAAGACTAGTAAATTTTGGATTCTCCCACCAGTACTTTCATTAGCCCCTAATCAGTGGACTCCATTCTTTAATCTTAGTGGAAATATTAAAGAGATTGAACTACCATGTACTAAAAATATTTCAGAGACATCACAAATTGGATTTGCAGTTTACGTTGATGAAAGTTGCTTATTATCTTATAGAGTAGTTTTAAAAAGTAAGAATAAAGTAATTAAAAGTGATAGAATTCATGAGGTGCGTATCAGAATACCAAAATATAAACAAGAACACTCTTCAAAGTACGGCATATTTTATTACTTTGTAAATAAAATTAATCCTGAATATCAAGAGTTTACTTATTCAATTGATGATGTTCGTAATAGAGCAATTGATATTATTTTTGATAAAGAGGCAGCAGCAAAAGAATATTCTAATGCTAAATTTGACTAAAGCTTATTGTGGACATTCGTCCACTTTTTTTATAAAATAAATTCAACCATTTAGGTTTAGTCTTGGCGTTAATGCTTAAAGGAGGTACCGTTCTTTGGCTGGATTGTATGCAAGAGTAAGTAGTACAACAAAACAAGTGCTATATCAGTTTATGAAAGATCAAGATATTTCCTTATTGAACTATAATTTTGACCATTATTTCCAGTTTTGCATCAGAGAAAATAATATTCAGGTACTCCCTCATCATTTTTCAAATCATAAAATTGAAGGCCTAACAGTAGTTGATAAACTGGGGACGAGTTTTTCTTATGAACGAGATAATCCGAAAGTAAAACAAAATTTCACCTTATGTCATGAGTTAGGACATTTTATTCTTAAACATGATGGAAGTTATTTTGCAGAATCGATTGATAATCAAGAGAATTTGCTAGAGCGAGAGGCGAATATCTTTTCAGCTGTGGTATTGATGCCAGATATTGTCCTTTTATCAAAAATCTACTATAGTTGCGATACCTTCCATCAAGTGCAAAATAGTCTCGAAGTTTCAAAACAGGCTTTATTATTTCGTCTTTTGGACTTTCTACGGGAATATTATCTTGGTAAAGATAGTGAAATAAAACAAGCAGTTGAGGCATATATTGAAGGGAATAATGCTTCTATTTATTGTTTATTTCATGATATTAGAGAACAGATTATAGAGGAATTCCATCAGTTTCAACCTTCCCTTATTAATCAGGTTAAGCAGAGAGTTAGTAAATTAGGTTTTACAACTAGTCAAGAATATCCAGATTTATTGAATCAAGATAACTGGAAAGCAATCAAGGACGAAAATATTAACTTAAAAACATGGCTTATTTATAATAAAGGAAAGTCAATTGCCTATGTTTGGGATAAAGAAAAATTTTCAGATAAAGAGGCAAGGCATAAAGCAGAATTACGATTATTATTAATGTGAGGTGAACTATGTATCAGCCAGAAAAACTAAAAGCTCGTAGAAAAGAGCTAAAAATGACTCAAAAAGATATTGCGAATCAATTAGGAATCAGTTATCAAGCCTATTCTGCATGGGAACGTGGAGTAAAAGAACCATCCAAAGAGAAAGTAAACCGACTAGAACAGCTACTCAAAGTACCAAAAGGTTATTTTACAGAAATTGAGATTGTTCGTCTGTATAATACATTGTCGAATAAAAGCAAAAATCAAGTAGTAGAATATGCACGTGAATTGGTGCAAAAAGAGAAAACTCAACAAGTAATATCAGTTTCAGAAAATCTCTATGAGTACCATGTATACGAAAAAATGTCTGCTGGTATTGGTGCATCAGTTTATGATGATCGAAACTACGACACTGTTTATTTCAATGAAGAACTAGCTCATGATTTTGCCTCGTGGGTATTTGGTGATTCTATGGAGCCCAAATACCACAATGGTTCAGTTGCTCTTATTCGTGAGACAGGTTTTGATTATGATGGGGCAGTCTATGCGGTAGTGTGGAATTCTCAGACCTTTATCAAGAAAGTCTACCGTGAGGAAGAGGGGCTACACCTAGTTTCTATTAACAAGGATTATAAGGACATCTATATTCCTTACGATGAAAACCCTCGTATCGTGGGTAAAATTGTAGGAGACTTTATGCCATTAGAGGTGTAAGTTAGGAGAATACCATGGGAATGACGTATAGAGCAAAATTAGAAAAAGCTAAAATGTGGAATATTACTATTCCTTCAGAAATTTTGGAAAAAGATATTGTAGGTGTATATAAGTTTTTTGCCATTTTAGGAGATGAAAAAATCTGTTTTTATATTGGGAAATCAACTAATATCAGAGAACGATTGTTATCTTCAAACGGCCATATTCATTTGTTTTTTAAAGAATCAGAGAAGTTAGTACCGTCTGAAATTAAACATTATCTTAATCAAAATTATGAGATTTTAGTTGAAATAGAAGATGTTGATTACTTCGATACGAACTTTAGCAGAGCATCCCATCGACTTTCTTTGGCTGAAATAACTGAAATTGTTAAATATCAAAGTATGGGACAATGTTTGAAGCAATTACCAGAAGGCATAGGAAAAGGTGAAAGGGAATATTGGGAAAACAACTATAAAAGAGATAGATAAAGGGCTATTTTGATTGTTCACGAGAACCAAAATCTGATATTGCTTTTGTGGATATGAGATCTTTCTATGCTAGTGTTGAGTGTGTGGAACGTGGATTGCATCCTTTAAGGACCTCGCTTTGTGTGATGAGTAGAGCATATAATTCAAACGGACTTATCTTAGCTTCCTCTCCAATGTTCAAGAAAGTCTTTGGGAAATCGAATGTAGGACGAAGCTATGGTTTATCTTTTGATATTCATACTAGAAAATTATTTTATTCTAATGCTAGAAGACAAGGACTCCCAACAACTCCAGAGTATGTCAGATACATTGAAGAATGGGCAAAAGTGACCTTTATTATCCCTCCGAGATTGGATCTGTACATTGGGAAGAATCTGGAGATTCAGCATATCTTTCAAGTCTACGCGAGTATCGAAGATATTCTTCCTTATTCCATTGATGAGGGCTTTATTGATCTAACTTCTTCTTTGAATTACTAAGGGTACATCGAGACGGAAGAAGTTGGATATGCTGTTAGCAAGTATTCAGCATGACATTTGGCGAAAAACAGGGATTTATTCAACTGTTGTCATGTCAAACAAGTTGATATTGAATTGATTTTAAGAGAAATGGCAGAGCAGGGAGCCATTCTATTGAGAAGAGCGATTTGCTCTTCTTTTTTTGTTGCTCATAAACCGTTGCTAAATAAGCATAATAAATTAAAATAGAATTCAAAGAATTTATCGAAGAGAGATTGAAGTTAAATGATACAAATTGAATTCGGCAAAAGAGTAAAATCGTTGCGAAATGAAACTGGATTAAGTCAAGAAAAGTTTGCATTTAAAATCGGTATGGATAGAACATACTACGCTTCAGTTGAGTCTGGAAAGCGAAATATATCTTTGCGAAATATTGAAAAGATTGCACACGGATTTGGAATTTCAATCTCAGAGCTATTTTCAAAGATTGATGACCAATAATCAAGGTTGGTTATACAGAAGGTACACTATTGCAATTAAGTCAAGGTAAATGATAAGAAGGGGATAAATATGGCTAGTAATTCGCATGGTTTCAACAATGAAGCAAATATTTCAGAATATCTGAATGGAAAAAAATTTAAAGAGCTAAATTTAACGATGAAAGAATTTATCAAATATATTGGTACTACTTTGAATTTGCCTATTGATAATGATACCGAAATAAAATCTGAAACTGAGACAAATAATAAATTAAAACAAGATATTTATATATTTATTAATGGTTATAAAGTAGGTGTTAGTGTAAAACTGGGTTCAGGAAATTCTGTACATCAAGAAAAAATAGAAGACTTCATAAATTTTATAAAAGA
>OBXB01000119.1_pt1 | contig 18417 bp, 15 predicted proteins | sample 1476581 | NCBI WGS metagenome assembly OBXB01 (sample SAMEA2580147, study PRJEB22360) | human gut metagenome | biome: human gut; feature: human-associated habitat; material: faeces | place: Denmark | collected 2008/2010
GATGAGGAACGTTGGGGGGGTTGCACAGCAGGAAGGCATGCCAGCCGTTCGCGAACGCCTGCTCAATGGCGTCGAAATCGAACAGCCATTCATCATTGCGCCCGCTGCTCTCGCTGGCGCCCGCGCACAGCATCGGAATCTCAAGGACTTCCACGCCATACAGACGCGGCACGCTCAGGAACGGCATATAGGCCGGAGTCGGTACCACGATGGAGTTGCCGGCGCGCACGATCTCGCGCAGGAACACTTCGAACGCCTCCAGCACGTCCGGCACCGGGCGGATGCACGTCGGATCCACATCCCAGCCGTAGCGGCGCTGCCATGCGGCGCACGAGCGGGCGACCTCCTTCTTCCACGGGTCGGGAATGTAGCCGAGCGCGCCACGTTCGGTGGCCTCTTCGATGGCTTCGGCCACGCATGGTGCCAGACCGTAATCCATCTCGGCGATGAATGCGCCGATGCAGCCGGGGTAGCGGGTCCATTTATCCGAACCGACCTGCTTCAGATCCTCGATGGTCGTCACGTCGATGTGATTGGCATCAAAGCAAGAGACGTCGGCGGTTGCGTTGCTCACAGTCGTTGACTGGGGAATGTTGTTCATGCTCATAACATGTCATTGTTCCTGGTACAGAAGGGCTGCTCAACGGTCTGGCTCCCCGAAATCGTGATGGCGTTCGCAAGCTTGCTTATCGCTGTCCGACTACTTGGCACTCAAATATTTGAGTGACGTGCGCTCGAGCTCTTCGAGCAATGAACCGAGCGCGGGACGATGGTCGCCGGCACGAGTCACGATGCCGACCTCGCGCGCCGCAAAATCGTCGGCGATGGGACAGGCCACCAGATCGCCTTGCAGATTGATATGTGTATCGAGCGCCGGCACCAGCGAGACGCCCATGCCAACCTCGACCAGGTTCTGCGTGGCCCAGTAATCATCCGTGCAGTGGCGGATATCCGGCTTGAATCCGGCACGGGTGGCCAGTTTCACCAAATTTGCGCGGCAGGTGGGGCAGCCGGCGATCCAATGCTCGTCTTTGGCGGCGGACAGCGGCACGGGTTCGCCGGTCTCCTCGAATCGTTTGGCGATGTCGCTGGAGCGGCGGACCAACAATCGCATCGGATCGTAACCCAGCGACTGGAAGGTCAGATCGTCGCCGATGTGCAGGAAGTTCGGGATGCTGCTGTACCGGAACACGGCGGCGGCATCGGCCTTGCCTTGGGAAATCAGACCGATCGCCTCCGGCGGCTCCATCTGAATCAGGCTCAGCTCGATGTCCGTGAACATACTGAGCTTGACCACGGTACGGGCCGCGATAGTAGAGCAGATTGACGGTGGGGCCACCAAATGCAGGTGATCAAACCGATGATGCCGATAATCCTCGACTTCACGGGCCGCCCGCTCCAGCCGATCGGCGATGGCCTCGCCGTGGCGGGCGAGCATCGAACCGGTGGCGGTGAGTTCCACGCCATGCGAGGTGCGTTGCACCAGAGTCGAACCGCACTGTGCCTCCAGCTTTTTGATCTGCTGGCTGATGGCCGGCTGCGACCAACCCGTGGCCTTGGCCGTGGCGGAGAACGAACCATACTGTTCGATTTGCCACAACGTGACCAATGATTGGGGGTTGAGCGTGGCCATAGGTACCTCTTTCGTGCCTTTTCGTGCCTTTTCGTGCGGTGATTCAATTATGGCCGGGCGGCAGGATGTGGCGTGCGCGCCGATCGTCAGTCCTCGAACTGCTTGGCGAGCGGAACCATCAGCACGGTGAGCACGGCGAACAGGGCGGTGGTGATGAACAGCACGATGGCGACCGGCATTTGGTCGTAGGCCCAGCCGTACACCATCTGGCCGAGCGGCTGGGCACACATGCTCACGGCCGCGGCCATGGACATCACTTTGCCGGCCATTGCCTCGGGCGTACTGAGCTGGATGGCGGGCACGGCGATGAGATTCGTGAAGCAACTGGCGACCATCGTGCCGCAGGTGAATACGATCAGCACCACGAGTTTGGTCCATGCGTCGACCGGCAGCAGGAACACAATACCCTGTGGGACCATGGCCAGCGTAAGCGTCGCCATCAGCCCCGGCAGCCAGCGCATCGTGAGCTTGGCGGCGAACAGGCCGGCGATGAATGCGCCCGCCACGCCGGAAACACCGATCAGGCCGTCGGCGATGCCGTAGACAGTGGCGTCGAAGCCGAGCACTGTACGAATCGTGTACGGGAAGCCGACGCCGGAATAGCCGATAAGCACAAAGTTGAGCGCCGCCGCGAACAACAGCAGTCTGAACACGTTCGGCCGGTCCTTGATGAGGAATCGCACGCCTGCCTTGAGGTCTTCAAGTGGGGTGGGCAGCTCCTCGTCGCCGCGATCCGGGGCACTGAGGCGGATGAAGCATTCGAGCGCGGCTGCGCCGGCGAAGCTTGCGATGGCGATGATCATCATGAGACGGATGCCGAACATCGCATACAGCACGCCGCCGAGGAAGCTCGGCAGCAGACTGCTTAGTTGTTGGACCTGATTGATCACGGCCATGCCTTGGCGCATGGTGGCCGGGCCGTACTGCCGGAACATCTGGGGGAGTGCGGCCTGCACGGTCGGGGTTTCGAAGGCGCCGAGCACGGCGAGCAGCACCTGCATGGTGGCGATGGCTACGATATGGAAGCCCGTGGTGGCGAAGACGATGGCGCTCGCCAGCACGAGCACGGCGGAGATGGCGTCGAGCGCCACCATGATGGTGCGGCGGTTGACGCGATCGGCCAGCACGCCTCCGAACGGGGAGAGCAGGATGGTCGGCACGATGGAGATGGCCAGCACCGAGGCGAAGATGGTGGCTGAGCCGGTTTCGTCCAGCACCCACATCGACATCGCGAATCGCAGCATCACATTGCCGAACAGCGAGATGCCTTGTCCGGCGACCAGCAGCACGAAGTCGCGGGACAGCAGCGGGCGTTGGGTGGCGGTGCCGGCGATGTCATTCTCGGGTTTCACTGTGCTATTCATTCTGAGCCTTTCTCCGGCTCCCCTGCGAACGTCATCATGCCCTTCGCGGCGACCGTGATGAGCTCGTCATCGAAAATCGGCACGCCGATCGCGTCGAGCATGGTGGCCAAGCAGCGGATGCGATGCTCCATTTCGGGCAGGGTCACCGGGTAGAAATACGGCATCAGCCAATAATTCGGCAGCAACGAAAGCAGCTCTGCGGCCTCGCGCGGATACTCGGTGGGGATGGAGCCATCCTTGACGCCCGCCTCGATCAGCGGCAGGAAGTGTTCGGGCAGATGCTTGCTCCATACCTGCATATTCGCGGCGAACGAAACCGGATCGCTCAGCATCGGCATGGCGGCTCGCATGATCTGCACGTGGTCTTGCTTGGTCATCGAATGCCGCCATAGCACGCGGAACTTTTCGAGGGCGGTAAGGTCAGTGCGATTCATGACGGATTCGTTGAAGTCGTCCTGCATATTGTTGTCTCGGTTGGTGAGCTCTTCGAGGATGGCTTCCTTGGATTTGAAGTGATGGTAGATCGCGCCTTTGGAGAGGTCGCCGAGCTCGTCCACGATGTTCTGGATGGAGGTGTGCTCATAGCCCTGGGCCATGAACAGCCGTTGTGCGGCGTCGAGGATGCGGGTGCGCGTCACCTCGGGGTGAGCGTTACGTGCCATGGTGGCCTCCCTACTGTGCTTGATGTTGCAGATCACTATAGATACCGACCGACGGTATGTATAGCGGTTTCGGCGAGCCTCCAACGATTCCGGCGATTGTCGCCTACCCTTTTTCGCTTGGTATCTTTCGGCTGTGTGCTTGCCCCCGCCAGCAGGGGCAGCATATAGGCATACCAGGGCGCAAGTGTCGCCGTTCTCAGTATCCTTAGAAGAATGAGCCCTGAAGCCTTAAGTGAACTGATTTCCAGCATTGCCCACAACCTCGTCGCCGCCGGCCAGGCCGGCGCGTTGACCGACGAGCTGATTCCGCCCGTCGACAAGCTCGCCGTGATGCGCCCGAAGGACCGCGCGCATGGCGACTGGGCCTCCAACATCGCCATGCAGCTGGCCAAGAAGGCCGGCATGAAGCCGCGCGATCTGGCCGAGCCGTTCGCCGCCGCGCTCGCCGAAGCCGACGGCATCGCCAAGGTCGAGGTGGCAGGCCCCGGCTTCATCAACATCACGCTCGACTCCGCCTCGGCCGCCGCCGTGGTGGACACCGTACTCGCCGCCGGTGCCATGACCGACACCGACAAGCATCTCAACAAGGTCAACGAATACGGCCGCAACGCCCATCTGGGCGGCCAGACCCTGAATCTCGAGTTCGTCTCCGCCAACCCCACCGGTCCGATTCACATCGGCGGCACTCGTTGGGCTGCCGTCGGCGACGCCATGGCCCGCGTGCTCGAGGCCAACGGTGCCAAGGTGGTGCGCGAATATTATTTCAACGACCACGGCGAGCAGATCAACCGCTTCGCCAAGTCGCTGGTCGCCGCTTGGGCTGAGGCCAACAACCTCGGCGAGGCCGGTTACCAGACCGAAACCCCGTGCGACGGCTACAAGGGTGCCTACATCAACGAGATCGCCGCCCGTGTTCAGGCCGAAGCCGAGTCCGACGGCGTGGACCTGACCGCACTGGCCCACCAAGATCAAGGCCTCAACGACGACGGTGAACCGCTCGGCGAGGCCGACACCGAAGTGCGCGAGGAATTCCGCAAGCGCGCTGTGCCGATGATGTTCGATGAGATTCAGAAGTCCATGAAGGACTTCCGCGTGAACTTCGACGTCTGGTTCCATGAGAACAGCCTGTACGCCGACGGCAAGGTCGACGCCGCCATCGAAGAGCTCAAGTCCCGCGGCGACATCTTCGACAAGGACGGCGCCACTTGGTTTGAATCCACCAAGCACGGCGACGACAAGGACCGTGTGATCATCAAGTCCAATGGTGAGTTCGCCTACTTCGCCGCCGACATCGCCTACTACTGGGACAAGCGCCATCGCGCCGAAAACCCGGCTGACGTGGCCATCTACATGCTTGGCGCCGACCACCACGGCTACATCGGCCGCATGATGGCCATGTGCGCGGCCTTCGGCGACGAGCCCGGCAAGAACATGCAGATTCTCATCGGCCAGCTGGTCAACGTGATGAAGGACGGCAAGCCCGTGCGCATGTCCAAGCGCGCCGGCAACGTCGTGACCATCGACGATCTGGTCTCCGTGGTCGGCGTGGACGCCGCCCGCTACTCGCTGGCCCGCTCCGACTACAACCAGAACTTCGACATCGACCTGGCCCTGCTCGCCTCGCACACCAACGACAACCCGGTGTACTACGTGCAGTACGCGCACGCCCGCTCCAAGAACGTGGACCGCAACGCAGCCGCCGCCGGCATCAGCTACGAGGGTGCCGACCTGGCCCTGCTCGACACCGAGGCCGACGGCGAGGTACTTGCCGCCCTCGCCCAGTTCCCGAGCGTGCTCGCCACTGCGGCCGACGACCGCCAGCCGCACAAGGTGGCCCGTTATCTCGAAGAGCTGGCCGCCACCTATCACAAGTGGTACAACGTGGAGCGCGTGGTGCCGATGGCCCTGACCGATCCGGAAACCCGTGGCGACGATGAGGCTCGCAAGGCCTTGGAGATCGCCAAGAATCCGGAGCCGGCCCGTGCCGCCGCCCGCCTGAAGCTCAATGACGCCGTCCAGCAGGTCATCGCCAACGGCCTCGACCTCCTCGGCGTCACCGCCCCCGAAAAGATGTGATTATGCCTATTTCTCCAATTTGGCCGGCCGCTACGGCTGTGAATGCCGAAGGCTCCATCGAATTTCATGGTCGTACCGCCGAATCGCTGCTTGACGAGTTCGGCTCGCCGCTCTATCTCATCGACACTGATGAAGTAGTCGCACGTGCTAGGCACTTCGTGCGCGCTGCCGCCGAAGCATTCAACACCTCCACTACGCACGTGAGCTTTGCCGGCAAGGCGTTCTTGTCCAAAGAAGTCGTGCGATTGGTCACCGAGGCCGGCATGTTTGTGGACACTTGCACGATGGGCGAGATGAAAATCGCCCTCGCCGCTGGCGTTCCCGGACGTCGTCTGGTGCTGCACGGCAACAACAAGTCCGATGAGGAAATCGCGCTGGCCATCGAACAGGGCTTCGCCAAAATCGTGATCGACGAGCCCGACGAGCCGGAGCGCGTTGCTGCCATCGCCCGCAAGCTCGGCAAACGCGCCCGTGTGATGCTGCGCGTCACCGTCGGTGTCCACGCCGGCGGCCACGAGTACATCTCCACTGCTCACGAGGACCAGAAGTTCGGCGTGCCGCTGCTGGCCGCCGGGGCCGACGCCGCCGTGCTCGACGTGCTGAACGACCTCAAAGACGTGACGCCTGCCGCTACCAACGCGCGTATCTCTGCGACGCATTCCCCGGAAAATGGCGCGGAAAAGACCGAGAAATCAGAGCGCGAGCTGCACTACGACGTCAAGTACCCGTACGACCTGAGCCACGAGGAAGTCTCCGACACAGACAAGGCGCTGGCCGCCGCGATGGAAGCCATTGCGGACGGTCCGTCCATCGCCGTGCTCAAGACCATCCTCGCCAACCAGGACGTACTCGAACTGGTCGGAGCCCACTCGCACATCGGCTCCAACATCCACGATGCGGACGCCTTCATTCACGCGGCCAAGCGCATGATGCTGCTGCGCAAGACCCTGTGGGCCACCGACGCCTACATCCTGCCCGAAATCGACCTCGGCGGCGGCTACTCCGTGGCCTACACCGATGGCGAAGATTCAATGGACATTGACGTGGAACTCACTCGCTTGGCGGATGCGGTCAACAGCACCAACCGTGCGCTCGGCATGCCCGCCCCGGCCATCAGCTTCGAGCCCGGCCGCTACATCGTGGCGCCCGCCGGCGTAACCCTGTACCGCGTGGGCACCATCAAGCACGTGCACTTGTCCGATGCCAAAGACAGTGACGGCAACCCGATTGCCGAGCGCGTGTATGTGTCTGTGGATGGCGGCATGTCCGACAACATTCGCCCGGCACTCTACGGTGCCGACTACACCGCGCGTCTGGCGAATCGCACCGGTTCCGCTGAAACGATGCTTGCCCGTGTGTGCGGTATGCACTGCGAATCCGGCGACATCGTGGTTCACGAGGTGCAGTTGCCCGCCGATTTGAAGCGCGGTGACATTCTCGCCGTGCCGGTTACCGGCGCATACGGCCGCACCATGGCCAGCAACTACAACCAAGCGCTGATTCCGGCGGTGGTTGCTGTCAGCGAGTCCGGTGCGCACGTCATGCTCCGCCGCCAGACCGTAGACGACCTACTCAACCTCGACGTCAGCGAGTGATCCACGTGCAGAGGCGAGCGCCTGACAGTCTGTAATGTGCGGCCAAATCCGTCATAATACGAAAAGGACCGTCAGCTTTGATGAGTACTTTCGGTCTGCTGTCGGAAATAATCCGTAAAATAGCGGTGGGATATAGAAAACTTTTTGGAAGGACCCTGAATTGGCTCGCAACAACGAAACCCCGATTCGCGTAGGCCTGCTTGGTGCCGGCACCGTCGGCTCCCAGACCGCCCGCCTGATTGTCGAGCAGAAGGACGAACTGTCCGCTCGTATCGGCCGCCCGGTCGAACTGACCGGCGTCGCCTGCCTCGACCCGAAGGAAACTGAGAAGTTCCCGTGGATCGACCAGTCCATCGTCACCACCGATACTTTGAGCGTGGCCACCAACTCGGACATCGTCATCGAGCTCATCGGCGGCACCACCGTGGCCCGCAAGTTCGTGCTTGCCGCCATCGAATCCGGTGCTTCCGTGGTCACCGCCAACAAGGCGCTGCTGGCCAAGTACGGCCCGGAGATCTACTCCGCCGCCGAGGCCAAGGGCGTCGACATCTACTTCGAGGCCGCTGTGGGTGGCGCGATTCCGTTCCTGCGCCCGCTGCGCGAGTCCTTGGTCGGCGACAAGGTGACCAGCATGCTCGGCATCGTCAACGGCACCACCAACTACATCCTCGACGAGATGACCACCAAGGGTCTCCAGTTTGACGACGTGCTCAAGGACGCCCAGGCCAAGGGCTACGCCGAAGCCGACCCGACCGGCGACATCGAAGGCTACGATGCTGCCAACAAGGCCGCCATCATGGCCACCCTCGGCTTCCACACCTCCGTGACCATCGACGATGTGTCCGTTGAGGGCATCACCAAGATCACCGCCGACGACATCGCCGCCGCCACCGCCGAGCACAAGGTCATCAAGCTGCTCGCCGTGGTCGAGAACGGCGAGGCCGGCGTCTCCGCCCGCGTCTACCCGGCCCTGATCGACGAGAACCACCCGCTGGCCTCCGTGCACGGCTCCTTCAACGCCGTGTTCGTCAAGGCCGAGGCCGCCGACGACCTCATGTTCTACGGCCGTGGCGCCGGCGGCGCTCCGACCGCCTCCGCCGTCGTGGGCGACGTGGTGACCGAAGCCCGCCACATTGCTGCTGGCTGCACCGGCCCGTCCATCCCGCTGTACAAGAATCTGCCGAAGGCTCCGATTACCGCCTCCAAGGCTGCATTCGCCGTGCGCTTCCTGATTCACGACAAGCCGGGCGTGCTGGCCGCCATCGCCGCTGAGTTCGCCAAGAACGGTGTCTCCATCAACGGTGTGAACCAGGACCTGAAGCCCACCATGACCGATCCCGGCTACGACGGCGAGATTCAGCAGTTGCGCGTCGTGACCCACCTGACCGACGAGGAAACCCTGCGCAACACCGTCAAGGCCGTGCAGGCGCTCGACTTCGTCACCGGCGACCCGTCCATCCTGCGCGTGCTGGACTGACAAGACCTAAGCTCCCTCTGATGAGGCGGTCGAACGGTGAAAGCTGAATACCCAAGCTCCCTCTGATGAGGGAGCTCCTTTTTAAGGAACAACCATGAACCCAATCTGCAATAGCGTTCACGTGCGCGTGCCCGCCACGTCCGCCAACCTCGGCTCCGGCTTCGATACCGTGGGTCTGGCGCTCGACTACCATGACGAGCTCACTTTCACGCTCAACGACGACCCGAACGACGGCATTGCCCACGTGATCATCCACGGCGAGGGTGCCGACACCCTCCCATGCGACGAAACCCACCTCGTGGTCTCCACCTTCCGCCGTGCCTGTGCCACGTTCGGCCTCGGCCGACTCGGCTTCACGCTGGAAGCGACCAACAACATCCCTCAGGCTCGTGGCATGGGCTCTTCCGCCGAGGCCATTGTGGCCGGCATCGCCGCCGCCGCGGCCTTCGCCCAGACCGGTGACATCAACCGTCCGGCCGTCTTCGATATGGCCGCCCAGATTGAAGGACACCCGGACAATGTGGCCCCGGCTGTGTTCGGTGGCCTGACCGTCTCTTGGGACTTCGAAACCGCAGAGGGCGTCGGCTCGGTCGCCGTTCCTGGTGGTGAACCGCTGCACGGCGGATTCCACGCCGTCAACTACCCGGTGGACCCGTCCATCACCGCCGCCGTGTTCGTGCCCGACTATGAGCTGTCCACTGAGAAGGCCCGTCAAGCGCTGCCTAGGGAACTGCCATACAAGGACGCCGTCTACAACGTGTCTCGCGTGGGTCTGCTGCCCGCTGCGATGAATCCCGTGGTGCTGGCTCAGGCCGCCCAGCAGGGCAAGTCCGGCGTCGCCGCTGCCCCGGCCCAGGATGCCGATACGTGCGCTTGCGCTGGCGGAACCCGTGAATCGGCGTTCGCTGACGAGCTTGCGGCCGCTCAGGCCCAGTCCAACGCGCTGCTGTTCACCGCCACGCAGGACAAACTGCACCAGCCGTATCGCGGTGCCCTGATGCCGCCGTCCACCGAGCTCATTGCGCTCTTCCGCTCCAAGGGCTATGCCGCCGCAGTCTCCGGTGCCGGCCCCTGCGTGCTCGTGCTGCATTACGGCAACGCCCGCGAAGCCATCGACCAGATCGCATCGGAGCAGCTTGCTTCCGGCCATTGGCGTGTGCTTCACCTGCCCATCAACACCGCCGGCGTCGAAATCGAGCGTCGCTAAGTCGAGGAGAAGGCTCCCGCTGGCGGGAGCTGGCAGCCGTCGGGGGGGGGGGGGGGCTGCTTGATGGGCACCGCGCGGGGGGCGGTCGGGGGGCGCCCCGCCATACCGGCAGAGACCACCCTCAGTCTCACTTCGTTCGACAGCTCCCGCCAGCGGGAGCATAAGGACTTAAGTCATGCCCATTCCACTAATTCTTGCTTCCAAGTCCAAGCCTCGCCGTGACGTGCTGTATTCGGCGGGTATCTGCCCCACAATTCGCGTCTCGCATGTGGATGAGCCTGCTGCGCTGGAAGCGGCCGCCCGTGAAGAAGGCGTCACCGTCGACGATTTGAGCATCAAGCAGCGCGTGATGATTCTGGCCGCGGCCAAGGCCGAGGCCGTTCATCGTGCGTATCGTGATGTGGCCGATACTGCCGCCGCTGCGACCGGTGACCGCGTGATCGCCTACCCGCTCAAGGCCAAGGAAATCAAGGATTCGGAACGCGAAGCTGCCGTCGAAGACTTGCGTGAAGCCGCCGCTGGCAAGCCCATTGACTATTCCAAGGCGGAAATCGCCACCACGCGCGACTTCTCCGGCATCGATATGCCGACCGTCACCGAACCCATCGCCACCGCTATTGCCGGACAGCCGGGACTGACCGAGGCGACAGTCGGCCCGCTGATTCTCGGCTGTGATTCGATGTTCCTCTTGGGCGGCGAATGCTACGGCAAGCCGCACAGCGAAGCCGTGGCCCGCGAACGACTGAAGCGCATGAGCGGCGCGACCGGCGAACTGTGGACCGGCCACTGCCTGATCGATTTCGCGACCGGGCGTACCGTGCGCGGCGCAAGCCACGCCAAAGTCCATTTCGGCGAATTCACCGATGCCGACGTCGAACGGTACATTGCCACTGGCGAGCCGCTGGAAGTCGCCGGATCGTTCACGCTGGAAGGCTTCGGTGGTGCGTTCATCGACAGTATTGAGGGCGATCCGCACGGCATCATCGGCCTCAGCTTGCCGCTGGCCCGGCATCTGGCCGGCGAACTGGGCATCACGTGGACTGACCTGTGGAATGTCGGCCGTGGTGAACTGGAACCGGAAAGCAAGGCATCGGGCAACCAGCACGCTGGCATTCTGCCGCCGGTCGAAAACGTACACCAGCCCGGCGATGGCTGGGTGGACTGCGCCTGCGGCCGCAAGCATTGGGGCACCAACGGTGCTTCCGGTATTCTGCTGGCTCGTCGCGACCCGGTGAGTGGCAAGGTGACCCACGTGGTCATGCAACATCGCGCCGCGTGGAGCGCCGAAGGCGGCACGTGGGGTATTCCCGGCGGTGCCACCGCGGACGGCGAATCGCCCATCGAGGGCGCGCTGCGCGAAAGCTATGAGGAAGCCAACATCACTCCCGAAGACATCGAGGTAGTCGGCTCCTACCGCGAGGACCACGGCCCGTGGGCCTACACCACCGTGTTTGCCTTCGAAAAGCCCGGCCACACCGTCGAGCCCAAGGCAAACGACGACGAAAGCATGGAAATCTGCTGGGTCCCGATTGACGACGTGCCCAACCGCAAGCTCCTCACCGCTATGAAGACCGACTGGCCCCGCTTCGCCGCCCGCCTGGACGAGCTGGCCTGTGCTGGACATCGGTAGTGGTGTTGGCTGGGCCAATGTTTTGCCGATGAGTTTACTTGGGTAATGCCGTGTGAACCGCGTGTGGACCGGGACGGATTCTGCTGTCCCGGTTCGTCATTTCGTCTCTTTTGGGACAACCGGGACAGATTTCGCTGTCCCGGTTCGTCATTTTGCCTCTTTTTGGGCAACCGGGACAGAATCTCATTCACCTGACGCCCTATCGTGCGATGGTCGCCGTCGGGGAATGGCGGAATTCCGGGGTTTTGGATTTGCATATATCGGGTGTTCATGGAAGGGCCTGTCCCGGTTCGCCAAAAGAGGCCGAAATCCCGAACCGGGACAGCCGAATCTGTCCCGGTTCGTATGTCGATCGATTGACCCCGCCACCGGGACATCAACCGCGCATAGACAGGACGCTTCAATGCCTGGCGGGCATGACCATATCGGATGACACACGTTTCCTCGTGCGTTTCGCCACGACCTCCGCCCCAAGTCAGTGCGAAAATGGCATTTTTAGCGGTGTGGTCAGCTGTCGCATGCGGAAAATCCTAAATCAACCGCCGAAGAGACACATCGCCGACTCGGCGGAACTCGCTGGTCTGCGCGCAATGAGGAGTGTTGTGTCTGAATGCGATTCAGACAATGGTCGGCGTCAAATAGCGGTCTCCAGCCATTAATCATTGGTGATTGTGGACATTGAGCGGAGTAAACATTCTAGATGATTCAGGGATATGCCGAAAATCATATCGTTCAGAGAATGAAGTACCGCATCTCGGAGTAACTGACTGTCGACGTGCATGGTTTGAAATCTGATATCCACGCCCATCATGCCTAGCAAAATTACGGGAATGGGGTTCGGACTATTTCGCCTCAGCCAACCGGGAGCTTCCGAATGCTCAATGCTGTATGCACTTAGTGTGTGGAAACCAGCCAATCATTGACCAATGGCAGGCCGCAGTCGAAACCAGAAATATCCTCGCTCGCAGTCAGGTGCCGAGGCTCAGTGAAGTTGGTCACGTCCATATGGGATCACGCTCCAACAATTCATTCAGACGTAGGCCCATAGGTTCGTTTAATGCTGCGGTGAAATCATTCCACGCTTTACTGTTGAGCCGAATGATATGAGCTTCATGGATGTCCCGATCTGCGGCGGCGAGCAGATTCGATAATGCCCATTGCAACGAAGTCATGCCTTTGGACTCGGCCGCTTGGTCGATTCTGGAACGTTGCTCTTAGGTGAGTCTCATTTCAAAACGACTGTTCTTGTTATTCTCTGTAGTCATACTCCTGTTGTACGACTTTTGTACGGACACGATTGGTGTGTGCGGGATGTCGATTGCGATGGCCATGTGGGCTCCTTTGCTTGGTCTGTTCGATGTACAGGCGCGCAGCGCGCTGGTTCCCTGAACATACCGTGCGTGCGATTCGCATATCCAGCCGAACCGGCCTATGTGGTTCCAGCTCCCGAACCGGTCTTCCACTGTTCCTCGTCTTCTCGAGCAATGAACATCTGATATATGGATTGTCGCGTCGACTGCGTATCTCTAATCCTTGCGGATGAGGAGCGGGCCGGTGATCCAGAAAGGTTCATACCGCAGCCCGATGGTCGGCTGGGCGTTCGCTCCGTACGCTCGGGAGTATGAACACAGCAGCATCGCAATTGCAGCAGCCTCAGCCGGCGTCGGGACCGGCGGCTCAGCCTCAGCAGTCTCAGCAACCCCAACAGTTCCAGCAGCCGGCATCGCACACCCAGCAGTGGGCCCCGGTCATCGAGGCGCACGACCTGGTCATGGACTACACCGCCAGCATGGCCCGCGCACAGGCAGGGCACGGCGTCACCGGCGTGATGCCAGCCGGCACGGGAGCCGGTTATGCGTCGGCGAATCCCGCTGCGGCCGGACCGGGTGCCATTCAGGCCGGCCAGCCATCCCAGCCAGCCCAGCCCGGCTTCGCCATGCCGACCATGCACACGCTCGCCCTGAACCACGTGAACTTCACGCTCCGGGAGGGCGAGACGGTAGCCGTGATGGGCCCGTCCGGCTCCGGCAAATCCACTTTGCTGCACGCGCTCGCCGGCATCATTAAGCCGACCGCCGGCACCGTCATCTTCCGTGGTGCCGACCTGAGCCGCATGAGCGACGCCGAGCGCACCAAACTGCGCCGCAACGACTTCGGCTTCGTCTTCCAGTCCGGCCAGCTGCTGCCCGAACTGCCGGCGGTCGAAAACATCGCCCTGCCGATGATGCTTGACGGCATGCCCTACCGCACCGCCACCGACACGGCGATCCTGTGGCTGGAACGCATGGGATTGCGCGCGCTCGCCACGCACCGGCCGGGGGAGATGAGCGGCGGACAGATGCAGCGCATCGCCATCGCCCGTGCACTCGCCGTCAAACCTGCCGTGGTCTTCGCCGACGAGCCGACCGGCGCGCTCGACCAAGCCACCGGCCGCGAGGTCATGGGCATTCTCATGGCCGCCGCGCGGGACAACGGTTCCGCCGTGGTCGTCGTCACCCACGACCCCAACGTCGCTTCGTTCTGCGGCCGTACCGTAATGATGCAGGACGGCCGTCTGCACCAGACAGACGCCAACCCCAACTCCGCCCCCGCTGGCGGGGGCTGTCAGCCGCAGGGTGGCCGGGGGGGGCCCCGGGGGGGCGCAGGCGACGGCCGCAGGCTGACTGGGGGTGGCCCGAGGGCGCTGAACCACCCTCAGCCTCGCTACGCTCGGCAGCTCCAGCCGGCGGGAGCGAAACCACCGCAGGAGGCACGCGATGAGCACGTTCGCCCTCTGGCGGCTGTTTCACCGCCCCGGCTTGCGCGGCAGCGCCGGCCACACCTCGATGCTGGCAATCATCGCCTTCGCCGCAGCCACCACCATCTTCCTCACCGTGCTCGGCGGCGTACACGGTTTCATCTGGCGGGCTTCGGCCGATCATACCGTCGCCTGCGCGTTCGACTTCGGTGCCTGCCGGCCCGATACGGTGGCCGCGTGGAAACGGCAGATCAGCGACCCGACGAGCCTGGCCCAATTCTCCACCGCCTATGTGGCGTTGGCGGTATTCGCCTGCATGCTGCTCGTCGTGCCGTTCGTGGCGCTCGCCGGTTCCGCCGCACGACTGGCCGCATCCCGCCGCGACGCCCGTCTCGCCGCCCTGCGTCTGGCCGGCGCGACCACCGGTCAGGTGGTGCGTCTCACCGCGCTTGACGCCGCCGGACAGGCGCTGATCGGCGCGCTTATCGGCATTGCCGGCTATTGCGCCCTGATGCCGGCAGTCATGCTGATTCCCTTCCAGGAGCAGCGGTTCACCTTCGAACAGCTATGGGTCGGCCCGCTGGCGCTGGTAATCACCTTGGCGGGCGTGGCCATCTTGGCGCTGATATCGTCGCTGGTCACCTTGCGCCGCGTGGCAATCACCCCATTGGGTGTCACCTCGCGCACCGCCACCGCATTGCCCTCAGGCACCCGTATGGTGCTGTTCGTGGTAGTCGTGGTGGTGGCCATGATCGTCTTCAAGAACCCGGCCATGCTGGCTCAGGCCGGCCAGGCGGTGATGTACGGCGTGATCATCGGTTTCATGCTGCTGTGCTTCGCGCTGGTGAATCTTATCGGCACGTGGGTGATCACCGCTCGCGCCAAGGCCAAGGCCAAGCGCCCCAAGGATGCGGCCACGATGATTGCCATGCGCCGTATTCTCGACAACCCTAAGCGCGCCTGGCGCAATGTGTCCGGCATTGCGTTGGCCGTGTTTATCGCCGGCATCACGTCGATCTGCGGATTCTTCGGATCGGCCGCCGTGGTCGATGACGCCAACGACCCGTTCACCGTGTTCATTCGCGACATCGGCACCGGCGGCATTCTGACGCTCGTGTTCGCCGCTGTGCTTGCCGCGGTCAGCTCCGGTGTGATGCAGGCCGGCAGCGTGTACGATCAGGCCGGCGAATATCGCATGCTGGTGTTGGAGGGCACTGATGTCAAGACCTTGAACCGTGCGCGATTCATCGAGGTACTCACCCCGCTCAACATCGTGGTGATCGTGGCCGGCGGCTGTTCCATGCTGCTTATGGCCCCTCTGTTCGCCGCTTCGATGACCGAACCGGCCACGCTGGCCAGCTTCTTCGGCGGGCTTGTGTTGTGCTATGCGCTGGTTTCCATCGGCGCGTTCGCGTCCAATCATGTGGCGGCCAGCTTGAATCTGACCGATTATCGGGCTGATGACTGAGCCGAGCTGCGCAGCGAATCGTTCTCAATAACAACTGTGCGTACTTTCGTATACGCAAATCGAACGTAGAAACGCTGAAATCACCGCAAATATGCGGATGAGCAAATGTTCGTTTGTGCGATATCTGTGCATTTGCGCGCACGGATACTATTGAGAACGCTTCTCTGCGCACCCATCACGACAGCAGCGCCGCGATGATCGCGATAAACACCGGGCTGGTCATGGTGCTCATCAGAATGCCGTCGCGCGCGAAGGTGAGACCCACGTTGTAGCGGGCCGCGTAGTTGTATACGTTCTGGCCGGTGGGCAGAGCGGCGAGTACCACGCAGGCGTACAGCTCGGAGCCGCGGAAGCCCATCACGAAGTAGGCGAGCAGGAACGCGATAATTGGCATGATGATGTTCTTGAGGACCGCGACCGTGAAGATGGCCGGGCGATCGCCCTTCTGCTGTAGCGGCTTGGTGCCGTGCAGGGACATGCCGAACGCCATCAGGATCATTGGCACAGCCGAATCGCCGATCATGTCGATCGGGTCGAAAATGAATTTCGGCACTGGGAACCAGCCGCTTTTAGCGGAAATCGCAGAGACCACAATGCCCAGCAGCGAGCCGATAAGCAGCGGCTGATGCAGTGGCTGCTTGGCGATTTCCTTGATGGAGACCTTGCCCTTGGTGGTCACGTCCAGCACTGTCAGGCCCACCGGTGTGAAGATGGCCTGCTGCATGACCAGAATCGGTGCCACAAGAGCCGGATTGCCCAGAATGTAGGTGGCGATTGGCAGGCCGATGTTATTGGAATTGAGGTACAGCGAATTCAGGGCACCGATGGTGGCGTCCGGGGCATTCAGGTGGAAGAACATACGGTTGAGCACCAAAAACACCACGCCTACCAGCACGGCGGAGAAGAACGCCACGATAATCGAGGGGTGGAAGATGTCGAAAATCGGCTCCTTGGAGAGAATCGCGAACATCAGGCACGGGCTCGATACGAAGAAGGAGAACCGGTTGAGCACCATCTGAGCGGACGGCCCGCCGATTCGCATTCGTGCGGCAACATATCCCACCGCGATTACGATGCCGATAACGCAGAAGCCTTGCATGGCGCTGATTAGACCTGGCATAATCCTCCCTTTCGCCACCCCAGTGTGGCACATAAAAATGTATTCGGCCGCAAAATCTCATGTAGTGAGTGTGCTGGGCCCGCCGCCCACGCGGTACGCTGTTCACATGACGCTTGAATTGAACCGCACCGCATCCACTGCCGAGCAGCTGAACAGCCTGCTCACCCAGATCATGGAGAACTTCTCCGTGTCCGACCACGAGGGCCCCCTCACCGACGAGGTCGAGGCCTTCCTTAACGAGCAAGAGCACCTGACCGTCCGCCGTCACGGCGACACAGTGGTGGCCAGCACCGACTTCGGCAAGCCGAGCCGTGTGATCTTGGCCGGGCACCTCGATACTGTGCCGGTCATCGACAATTTCCCACCAAAGTGGCTGGAGCCCGGCGATTCGCTGATTCGCGAAGAAATCGCCCACGCTCATCCCGAAGACCGCGTGCTGTGGGGCCGCGGTGCCACCGATATGAAGGCCTCCGACGCGGTGATGCTCTACCTCGCCGCCACGCTCGACGGCCGCACGCCGGAAACCACCCCGAAAGTCGACCTCACCTACGTCTTCTACGACCATGAGGAAGTCGTCGCCGAAAAGAATGGCCTACGCAAAGTCGTCGAGGCCCATCCCGATTGGATCACCGGCGATTTCGCCATCATCGGCGAGCCCACCAACAGCGGCATCGAGGGCGGTTGCAACGGTACGATTCGCTTCGACGTCGTAACCCACGGCGTGGCCGCGCACTCCGCCCGTGCATGGATGGGGGAGAACGCCATCCACAAGGCGGCCGACATTCTGAACCGACTCAACGCCTACGAGCCGGCCACCGTGAACGTGGACGGGCTCGATTATCGCGAGGGCCTCAACGCCACGCTGATCTCCGGCGGCAAAGGCACGAACGTCATTCCGGATGAATGCCGCGTACACGTCAACTACCGCTTCGCCCCGGACAAGTCGTTGGCCGAGGCCAAGGCTCTGATGATGGGCGCGGACGCCGGTGCCGAACTCGGCAATGGCGAGCATGTGGCTACCGGCGGCGTGTTCGAGGGCTACGGCATCGAAATGAAGGACGAAAGCCCCTCCGCGCGCCCGGGCCTGAACGCCCCGCTCGCCCAGGATCTGGTCCGACTGGTTAAGGAGCGCACTGGCCGCGACCCGCTGGCCAAGCTCGGCTGGACCGACGTGGCACGCTTCTCTCAGCTCGGTATCCCGGCCGTCAACCTCGGTGCCGGCGATCCGCTGCTGGCTCACAAGCACGACGAGCAGGTGCCTGAATCCGACCTGACCGCCATGGCCGCAATCCTTACCGACTGGCTGGTCTGACACCTCTCTAGCTCCCCTCCCTGAGGGGAGCTGTCACCGCGGGGGAGGGGAGCCGAGAGAACGTCAGCCTCGCCGGGCCACCCCGTTGTCTAAATGAAAGTGCAACACCCGTTAGATTGGAAATTGCCTAGAAAAC
>OBXB01000121.1_pt1 | contig 18234 bp, 9 predicted proteins | sample 1476581 | NCBI WGS metagenome assembly OBXB01 (sample SAMEA2580147, study PRJEB22360) | human gut metagenome | biome: human gut; feature: human-associated habitat; material: faeces | place: Denmark | collected 2008/2010
TTTGAATTTTAACAATATCTATAAAATTCTCATTTTGAAAACGTAATATCGAAAATAATGAAATCTCGATTTCCTTTTTACAGATAATTCTAAAAAATGATAGTTATACATAGGTATGGTAATATAACCCGGAAAAACATTATATTTATGCTGTATTAGCAATATTTGTTGTTTTTGATTTAAGATTAATTTAAAATATTTGAAAATATGAGCAAATATTCCCACAAATATTAGGAAATTTGTTAGAATGTATAACGATTAGTATTTTTGAATACTTTTAATCTCATTGAGGGGTGAGATACTTAAATGCATAAATGTGGAGGATTACCAAAGTGGGTAAAGATTTATTTAATGATCGAATTAGTCGATTTTCGATTCGTAAATTGAATGTAGGAGTTTGTTCGGTTCTGTTGGGAACTCTTGTTATGGTTGGTGTTGCAAATCAAGTTTCAGCTGATGAAACTAGCAACCAAACCCAAGTAGAAGATGTGACCAATACGACTGCAGTAGCAAGTGAAGGGACACAGTCTCAAAATACTGCTGCAACTCAAGCTTCGATGGAAGTCGCAAATATTTTATCTAGTTCTGAGGCAAATAGTCAGTCTCAAGCTGTTTCAACAGCTAGCCAAATAGTTTCTGAAGCATCAACGACACCAGCTTCTAGTGAAGCAACATCTCAGGCAGCTGTTCCTACTTCTGAAACATCAGCTAGTTCTGTACAATCTTCAAATAGTGTTGCTGGTACTGTGAATGTAGCTAGTAGAACGACTGGTACTTCAACGACAGCATCTAGTTTAGCAGCCACTTCTGAATCACAAGCCTCAGCAACAGCATCTGAAGCGCAAAATGTGAATGTTGAAGTAGAGGCTTCTAGTAGTAACTCCCTTTCTGGAGGGGTTGAATCTCCAGTAGTGGAACAACCTGTAGTGACAGCTGAAACTTCTGGCAAACGTCGTAGTCGTCGTTCTATTGGTGATCCAAATGATCCAAACCTCATCGGAGATGATGTCCAAGATGCCACTTCAACTCCTAAAGAAGCAAAACCAGGTTTCACAACAAATATCAAAGCTACTGACTTGGCCAGCCAAATCTCTTGGTTGGACTTTGGTGATACAGCCAACTGGACTGGAACAACCACAACATCGAGTGGGAATCTTGCCCTTCAAGTAGGGTCTACCTATACCAAAGAAATCATGCCGGGCTATGTGGTAACCATCAAAGTTAAATCTTTAAAACCTTTCCAAGCGACAGAAATCTACAAAAAGCGCTTGGAAGACCGAGGAGCGACAGAAGCTGAAAAGGCTACCTATGACCCCAATGCTAGAAATGGTTATGTGAATGGGGCTACTTCAAATTATACCAAAGCAGCTTTCAGTGCTGGTGAAGAAGCCAAAGTTATTGCCGAAGCTCAAAACCAATGGACAGAAATACGAAAAGAAGGCATCAATACTGGTACTAAAAAAACAACCATCAGTTCCGAGTTTGACGGTGGCAATATTGGGGTCCAGTTTGAAATTTCTGCGACCTTCCGTGGAAAAGTGGTCAAACCTGCCATTGTCATGGCGGATGGTGAGTCCGCTAACCCTGGTGAATTGGTTATGTTCACCACAAACGGAGAAGGTTGGCAACACATTGGGGAATGGTTAAAGAACAATAATAAAAATACGAAAACTTATATTCCACAAAATACAGACAATTTATTTGGTTCAAGCCCTTCCACTAATATAAATGGCATGAATCTCTATAGGACGAACCTTGACCAACTTCGACGTTCAAATCAAGTCGGACCGGATAAAAAAGCGGTTGCTTGGAAGTACTTTGGAAGTGCCGATTTAACAACTGGGGGTCTCGGAACAGGAGTGTTCGGGCCAAATATTTCTTCAAGTGATGTTGCTGTTCCCCTTGTTATGACCAAGGGGGCTTCTGAGATTGGTCTTTATATCGTCTCAGGTGGGAAACAGTCCGCTATGTTTGGATTTTTCCCGCTTGATGAAGGGGATGCACCAGAGTCTTATGGTAAGGCTATCCACTCTATCGCAACCGTTGATGGGATCACAAGTAAAAAAGTCAACCAACCTTATCTTGGTCACTTGAGCCCAGATATGGATGAAAACAATGCACTTGATTGGTTTGGTGATGACAAGGCAACGACAGCTGATGAAGGAGTTGATCAATTGCTCCCAGCTGACCTCAAAGGGACAACCAATGAGATGATCAAGATGGATCGTACGCATCCAGGGAACTACACCATCACTCTTGAAGCTCATACAGATGGGGCGCCTCAAGCCAATATTTATGGTTGGATTGACTTTAACCAAAACGGCACCTTTGATGAAGATGAACGCTCTGACTTGGCTACTATTACCAAGGATGGTTCTGTTACTCTAAGATTCACCAAGAGCAAAACCTATATCGATCCTAGTGTCAATGAACTAGGTGTACGTGTCCGGATTGCTAAGGATGCTGATCAAATCGAAAAACCTACAGGAATGGCTTTCTCAGGGGAAGTCGAAGACTTCAGAACTCAGGTTACTCACCCACCAAAAGGTGAAGTCAAAGCAACGTCTGGCCTTCAAGGCGAAAAACAAACGGCAACGGTTGCCTTTACGGCTCGTGGTCTCTACAAGTATAGCCGTACAGCTGTAGCTCAGATTGACGAAACTGTTGCTCCTCAGATAGTGGACAACCGTACTGGTCAAGTCGTAACACCTGGAGCAGATGGCTATTATGCTGTGGCTGGTCAAGGGAAATATAAGATCACTCCAAACGGGACTTCAGTGGATGTTGAGTTCATTCCTGAAGATCACTTCCTAGGAACAGCGGATGGTATTTCGATCCGCCGTACAGATACCAATGGCTATGATACAGGTTGGTCTACTAAATTCCCTGACATGGAAGCTAATGTCGATACGGCCATCAATACCATGGACGGTCTTTACATCCCAACGGTTACTCCGAAAGATATTGAAGGCGAAAGCAAGACGTCTACCGATGTGCAAGGAGCAACCCAAACTGGTACACCAACCTTTAACGTAGTAGGAACTAACCTAGATGGTAATAAGGTTGCTATCACTCCAAGTGCGCTATATCCTGCTAAATTGGTAGACCCAGCAACTGGTCAACCGACAAATGCGCTTTCTGTTACGGTAGCAGGAGAAGGAACTTACACTATCGATGATACGACTGGTAAAGTGACCTTCGTTCCAGAACCTGGTTTTACAGGCAGTGCGAATGGCGTAACGGTGACCTTGTCTGCTCCTGTTGGACGAGATAAAGATGGTACGATTCGTGATGAGTACGTTAAGACAGCGACTGCTAAGTACACTCCAACAGTAACACCAATTACGGCTACTCCTACAAATAAAGTTTCTGCAGATGTTCAGAACGTTCCTCAAACACAAACACCAACCTTTGATTTAAGTAATGACAAGACAGCTCAAATCACAAGCAAGAAATTGGTGGATCCAACAACTGGTCAACCGACTGATGATGCAACTGTAACTGTAGCGGGAGAAGGTAGCTATACTATCGATCCAACGACTGGAGCAGTTACATTTACTCCAGAAAAAGATTTTGTCGGAACTGCTAAGGGCGTGACCGTTCAAGCAACTGCAACCATTACTAATGAAAACGGTAAGACTGCAACAATCACATCGGATGCGACTTACACACCAACAGTTGTAGCAGCTGTTCCAACAGCTCAATCTGCTAAATCTAAGGATATTCAAGGTGCTACGCAAACTGGTACGCCAACCTTTGCTGGCACAACTGTTCAAGTCAACGGTCAAGATAAGGCTATTACCATCAAAGACAATAGCTACAAACTCTTGGATAAAGATGGGAACGAAGTAACCGGTACAACCCCAGCATATGCAGCAGACGGTACAACTGAAATCGGTAACTTCTCAATTGATCCAGCAACTGGAACAGTAACCTTCACACCGACTGATAAATCATACACAGGTGCTGTGACACCAGCTAAGGTCCAAGCTGAAAGTTCAAATGGTATTAAAGTTGATACAACTTACACACCAGAAATCGTTCCAGTGACACCTACAGCAACGCCAGCTGAAACCACTGACATTCAAGGTGCGACTCAAAAAGGCAAACCTGAATTCCAAGGTGGAACAGTAAACGTTGATGGCGTTGATAAGACAGTAGCCATCAATGAAGCTGTACCAGCGACATTTGACGATGGTACAAAAACTAAGACAATTCCAAACGTAGGTACTTACACAGTAGCAGCAGACGGAACAGTAACTTTCGTTCCAGAAAAATCATTTGTCGGAACTGCACCAGCGGTGACTGTTGTACGTGAAGATATGAACGGAACCAAAGCGCAAGCGACATACACACCTACAGTTACACCAGTTAAGCCTACTGCGGATCCAGCAACTTCAACTGGTAAGCAAGGTCAAACCCAAACAGGTAAGCCTGAATTTACTGAAGGTGACAGCCGTGTGCCAATGAACGACGATGTTCCAGCAACCTTTGATGATGGTACAACAACTAAAACAGTTCCAAACGTTGGTACCTACACAGTCGCTTCAGACGGAACTGTAACCTTCGTTCCAGAAAAATCATTCACAGGCGAAGCCCCAGCAGTGACTGTTGTGCGTGAAGATAAGAACGGAACCAAGGCTTCTGCAACCTACACACCAACCGTAACACCAGTAACTCCAACAGCGACTCCAGCTGAATCTACTGGTCCTCAAGGTTTGGTTCAAACGGGTACAGTAACCTTCACAGAAGGTGATCCAGTTGCGCCAATCAACAAGGATTCTATTACCCTTCTTGATGAAAATGGTCAACCAGCTGCTTCAGTAGATGCCAAATCACCAGCAGGTGATGTTATTGGTACCTACACCGTTGATAAAGAAACAGGTGTGGTGACCTTCACACCAACGGATAAATCTTATTCAGGTGACGTAGTTCCTGCGAAAGTGCGAGCAGCTGATACAAATGGAACAACAGTAGAGACAACTTACACACCTAAGATTACGCCGGTGGTACCTACTGCTGAACCTACAACATCTACAGATATCCAAGGAGCTACTCAAACTGGTAAGCCAGTCTTTACTGAAGGCGATAGCCGTGTGCCGATGGACGATACCGTTCCTGCAACTTTTGACGATGGTTCAACTACCAAGACGGTCGATGGTGTTGGTACTTACACTGTAGCATTAGACGGAACAGTTACCTTCAAGCCACTTCCTACTTATGTTGGAACACCTGAAGGCGTAACCGTGAAACGTGTTGATAAGAATGGTACGCCAGCAACTGCAACTTACACGCCAACTGTTACTCCAGTAACTCCAACAGCGACACCAGCTGAAACGTCAGGTGTTCAAGGGGCAACTCAATCTGGCAAGCCAGTCTTTACTGAAGGCAACAGCCGCGTGCCAATGAACGATGCCGTTCCAGCAACCTTTGATGACGGGTCTACTTCTAAGACAGTTGATGGCATTGGTACATACACAGTAGCATCAGACGGAACTGTAACTTTTGTTCCAGACCCAAGCTTCACTGGTACAGCACCAGCTGTAACCGTTGTTCGTGAAGATAAGAACGGAACCAAAGCCTCTGCAACTTATACACCAACTGTAAATCCGGTCACTCTTACTCCAACAAACAAAGTTTCTGAAGACATTCAAAATGTCCCTCAAACAGAGACTCCTACATTTGCTTTGAGTGATGATGAGACTGCTCAAATTACAAGCAAGAAATTGATTGACCCTGCAACAGGTCAACCAACAGATGAAACAAGTGTGACAGTGGCAGGTGAAGGAACTTATACAATCGATCCTACTACAGGAGCGGTTACCTTTACTCCTGAAAAAGACTTTGTTGGGACAGCTAAAGGTGTAACTGTTCAGGCAACTGCGACAGTTACAAATGAAGCTGGTAAGACTTCAACTATTACTTCAGATGCAAGTTACACACCAACAGTTGTAGCAGCTGTTCCAACAGCTCAACCAGCTACATCTAAAGACATCCAAGGTGCAACTCAAACAGGAACTCCAACCTTTGCAGGTACAACAGTTCAAGTTAATGGTCAAGACAAAACAATCACCATCAAAGACAACAGTTACACATTGTTAGACAAAGATGGTAACGAAGTTTCAACGACACCAGCTTATGCGGCAGACGGTACAACTGAAATCGGTACTTACTCAATTGATCCAGCAACTGGCCAAGTAACCTTCACACCAACTGACAAATCTTATACAGGTCAAGTAACGCCTGTTAAGGTTCAAGCCGAAAGCTCAAACGGTATCAAGGTAGATACAACTTATACACCTGAAATCGTTCCAGTAACCCCAACAGCGACACCAGCTGAAACCACTGATATTCAAGGTGCTACACAAACAGGTAAACCTGAATTCAAGGGTGGCACTGTAACCGTTGATGGCGTTGAGAAAACAGTAGAAATTAATGAAGATGTTCCAGCAACCTTTGACGATGGCTCAACTACCAAGACAGTAGATGGCGTTGGTACCTACACAGTAGCAGCAGACGGAACCGTAACCTTCGTACCTGAGAAATCATTCGTCGGAACTGCTCCAGCAGTGATGGTTGTTCGTGAAGATAAGAACGGAACCAAAGCTTCTGCAACTTATACACCAACTGTGACTCCAGTAACACCGACAGCGACACCAGTTGAAACTACAGATATTCAAGGTGCTACACAAACTGGTAAACCTGTATTTACTGAAGGCGACAGCCGTGTGCCAATGAACGATGATGTTCCAGCAACATTTGATGATGGCTCAACTACCAAGACAGTAGACGGCGTTGGTACCTACACAGTAGCAGCAGATGGAACCGTAACCTTCGTACCTGAGAAAACATTTACTGGAACTGCACCAGCAGTGACGGTTGTTCGCGAAGATAAGAACGGAACCAAAGCTTCAGCAACTTACACGCCAACTGTTACTCCAGTAACTCCAACAGCGACACCAGTTGAAACAACAGGTAAGCAAGGTCAAACTCAAACAGGTAAGCCTGAATTTACTGAAGGCGACAGCCGTGTACCAATGAACGATGATGTTCCAGCAACATTTGACGATGGCTTAACTACCAAGACAGTAGATGGCGTTGGTACTTACACAGTAGCAGCAGACGGAACTGTAACTTTTGTTCCTGAGAAATCATTCATAGGTAAAGCGCCAGCCGTAACGGTTGTTCGTGAAGATAAGAACGGAACTAAAGCCTCTGCAACTTACACACCAACCGTAACTCCAGTGACACCGACAGCGACACCAGCTGAATCTACTGGACCTCAAGGTCTTGTTCAAACTGGAACTGTAACCTTCACAGAAGGTGATGAAGTAGCTCCAATTAACAAGGATTCGATTACTCTTCTTGATGAAAATGGTCAACCAGCAGCATCAGTAGAAGCGAAATCACCAGCAGGTGACGTGATCGGTACATACACCGTTGATAAAGATACAGGTGTAGTGACTTTCACACCGACAGATAAATCTTATTCAGGTGATGTTGTCCCAGTTAAGGTTCAAGCAGCTGATGCCAATGGAACTACAGTTGAAACAACTTATACACCGAAGATTACTCCGGTTGTTCCAACTTCTGAAGATGCTACATCGACAGATATCCAAGGTCAAACACAATCTGGTAAACCAACCTTCACGGAAGGAAATCCAAATGTTCCAATTGATGAAGATACTCCAGCGACCTTCGAAGATGGCTCAATTACGAAGACCATTCCTGGTGAAGGAACCTACACTGTTTCTCCAGATGGAACTGTAACCTTCGTCCCAGAAAAATCATTCACCGGAACTGGAACAGGCGTAACAGTGAAACGTGTGGATAAGAACGGTACTGAAATCACAGCGAAGTACACACCAACTGTGACTCCAGTAACCCCAACAGCTGAGCCAGCAACATCTACAGATATTCAAGGTGCGACTCAAACTGGTAAGCCTGAATTCACTGAAGGCGATAGCCGTGTACCAATGAACGATGATGTTCCAGCAACCTTTGAAGATGGTTCAACTACGAGAACTGTCGACGGTGTTGGTACTTACACAGTAGCAGCAGACGGTACAGTAACCTTCGTCCCAGAAAAATCATTCGTCGGAACTGCACCAGCTGTAACAGTGGTTCGTGAAGATAAGAACGGAACAAAAGCTTCTGCGACCTACACACCATCTGTAACACCAGTTACCCCAACTGCAGAAGGTACAACATCTACTGACAAACAAGGTCAAACGCAATCAGGTACACCAACCTTCACACCAGGTAATCCAAATGTTCCAATGGATGATGATACACCTGCAACATTTGAAGATGGCTCAATTACGAAGACCATTCCAGGTGAAGGAACATACTCAGTTGCTCCAGACGGAACCGTAACCTTTGTTCCAGAAAAATCATTCACTGGAGAAGGTACAGGAGTAACGGTTAAACGTGTCGATAAGAACGGTACTCCAGTTACTGCTAAGTACACACCAACTGTGACTCCAGTAACTCCAACAGCAACTCCAGCTACATCAGAGGCACCTCAAGGTGTGGTTCAAACTGGAACTGTGACATTCACCGAAGGTGACCCAGTTGCACCAATTGATAAGGATACCATTACTCTTCTTGATGAAAATGGTCAGCCAGCAGCTTCGGTAGATGCAAAATCACCAGCCGGTGACGTGATTGGTACCTTCACCGTTAATAAAGAAACAGGTGTTGTAACCTTCACACCAACGAATAAATCATACTCAGGTGATGTCGTTCCAGTTAAGGTTCAAGCAGCTGATGCAAACGGAACTGTCGCTGAGACAACTTACACACCGAAGATCACTCCAGTTGTCCCAACTGCTGATCCTGCAACATCTACAGACATTCAAGGCCAAACACAAACAGGTAAACCAAGCTTCACGCTTGGTAACCCAAGTGTACCAATGGATGATGATGTACCAGCAACCTTTGAAGATGGCTCAACAACTAAAGTTATTCCAGGTGAAGGAACTTACACTGTTGCTCCAGATGGAACTGTAACCTTCGTACCAGAAAAATCATTTACAGGAACAGGTACAGGAGTAACGGTTAAACGTGTCGATAAGAACGGTAGCTCAGTTACAGCAACTTACACGCCAACCGTAACACCAGTAACACCGACTGCTAAAGATACCACTTCAACTGGTAAACAAGGTCAAACTCAAACAGGTAAGCCTGAATTTACTGAAGGTGACAGCCGTGTGCCAATGAACGATGACGTTCCAGCAACCTTTGAAGATGGCTCAACTACGAAGACCGTTCCAGGTGAAGGAACATACACAGTTGCTCCAGACGGAACCGTAACCTTTGTTCCAGAAAAATCATTCACAGGAACAGGTACAGGTGTAACAGTGAAACGTGTGGATAAGAACGGTACCCCAGTTACTGCAACCTACACCCCAACTGTGACTCCTGTGACACCAACAGCGACACCAGCAGAATCAACTGGTCCTCAAGGTGTTGTTCAAACGGGAACTGTAACCTTCACCGAAGGTGATCCTGCTGCCCCAATCGACAAGGATACCATTACTCTCCTTGATGAAAACGGCCAACCAGCTGCTTCAGTCATTGCTAAGTCACCAGAAGGTAAAGAAATCGGTACTTACACAGTTGATAAGACTACAGGCGTTGTAACCTTCACACCGACTGATAAATCTTACTCAGGAGAAGTGGTTCCAGTTAAGGTACAAGCTAAAGATACAAATGGCACACCAACTGAAACAACTTATACACCTAAGATTACGCCAGTTGTACCAACTGCTGATCCTGCAACATCTACAGATATCCAAGGTCAAACACAAAGTGGTACACCAAGCTTCACACCTGGTAACCCTGCAATCCCAATGGATGATGATGTTCCAGCAACCTTTGAAGATGGTTCAACTACGAAGACCATTCCAGGTGAAGGAACATACACAGTTGCTCCAGATGGAACCGTGACCTTCGTTCCAGAAAAATCATTCACAGGAACAGGTACAGGCGTAACAGTCAAACGGGTAGATAAGAACGGTACCCCAGTTACTGCAACTTACACCCCAACTGTGACACCAGTAACTCCAACAGCAGAATCTACAACTTCAATTGGAAACAAGGGCCAAACCCAAACAGGTAAACCAGTCTTTACCGAAGGCGATAGCCGTGTTCCAATGAATGACAAGGTTCCAGCAACCTTTGACGATGGCTCAACAACCAAGACTATCCCAGGTGTTGGTACCTACACAGTAGCAGCAGACGGTACTGTAACCTTCACACCAGAAGCTGAATTCACAGGAACTGCACCAGCAGTAACAGTGGTTCGTGAAGATGTGAATGGAACCAAAGCTTCTGCAACCTACACACCAACTGTACGTCCAATCACTAAGTTTGTGGACAAAGAAGGCAAGGAAATCCCAGGATATCCGGCTCTTGATGGTGAACAACCAAAAGCTGAGATTTCTGGTTACCGCTTCGTCGAAACCAAGAAATTGCCAAATGGTGATTTCGAACACGTCTACGAAAAAGTGACAACTTCTTATGTGGACGAAAAAGGCACTCCAATTCCAGGTTACCCAACAGAAGAAGGCCAACAACCTAAGAAAGACATTCCAGGTTATGAATTTGTGAAGACAGTTGTAGATGAATATGGTAATACCCAACACATCTACAAGAAGACCGTGACTCCAACACCAGTGCCGGATTCAACACCGACACCAGAGCCACAGCCAACTCCACAAGCAAAACCAGAAGAATCTGTTCTTCCAGAAACAAAAGAAGAAGCAAGCTTCATCAATCCAACTGATGAAAATGCTCAACTTCCAAAAACTGGTAGTGAAGATTCAAACCTTGCAATCTTTGGTTTAGCAAGTCTTCTTGCAGGATTTGGACTTTACGGCACTAAACGTCGTAAACGCTAAAATAAGCTTTGTTCGTAAAGATATCAAGGTTTTTCGAAGTCAAAGCAAAAATAGCTCTCCTGTCAAATGACAGGAGGGCTATTTGTATGCTCTTGTAAGCTTTTATTTCAAGTCGTCAAAGTTGACTTTGCCTCCCTAGAAGCGTAAGCTAGAAGTTAAATAAAGGAGGTCTATCTATGATTGAAGTCACTTATCTAAATACAGCTAAGCAAGAAAAACATGTTTCTTATGAAAATTACAATGAGTTTGTACGAGCGCAGCAGGCCTGTTGGATTGAACTTCCTGATTCAACACCAGTAACCAAGGTAACTATTAATGGTCATGATATTGACTTTAAGGGACCTTACGGTGAACTCTATTTCTACATAATGAAGCTAGACTTAAGTCAATACCAATAAACAGAATCGGACATTACGTTCCGGTTCTTTTTTCTACAAGACAATTTTTATAAATTAAGAATATTGCTAATTGACTGAAAATGACTTACAATAGAAAGGAAGAATTTATAGAAGGAGACACATATGAAAAACAAGCGTTTAATTTGGACTTTGGTTTTCTTAGCTATCTTGACGCTCGGTTCTATTGGCACAGATCTTTTCAAAAAAGAACATCAAAATACTAATAGAGTTGTCAAAGTTGGAATCCTCCAGTTCGTGACGCACGAGGCCTTGGATCAAATTGAAAAAGGTGTCGAAGATGGTCTTAAAGAAGCTGGTTATAAGGGAGACAAGGTTCAAATCACCTTATTAAATGCTGAAGGGGACCAATCTAAGATCCAAACCATGTCTAAACAATTGGTTAATGACAAGAATGACGTCGTTATCGGTATTGCTACACCAGCAGCACAAGGGCTAGCGGCAGCTACCAAGGATATTCCAGTCATTATGGGAGCTATCTCAGACCCTGTTGGGGCCAAATTGGTTAAAAACCTTAAACATCCAGAAGGCAATGTTACGGGTACATCCAATCAAGTGCCTATTAAACAAACAGTGGAGTTGGTTAAGTCCTTGACGCCAAATGCCAAAACCATTGGTATTCTCTATGCTTCTAGTGAGGATAACTCCAAATCACAGGTTGAAAGCTTTAAGAAATACGCTGAAAAAGATGGTTTAAATGTGGTTGAATACGCCGTCCCATCAACCAATGAAATCAACACAACCATGTCAGTCATGACTGGTAAGGTAGATGCTATTTGGACACCTCAGGATAATACCATTGCTTCAGCCTTTTCTACAGTTGTTTCCCAAGCAAACCAAGCTAAGATTCCAGTCTATACGACTGTTGATACTATGGTTAAAGAAGGCGGTCTGGCTTCAGTTGCTCAAAGCCAATATGAGCTTGGAAAAGCCACAGCCCGTAGTGCTGTTAAGGTTCTTAAAGGTAAAAAAGTGAAGGATGTCCCAGTTGATGTGATTGATGATGGAACACCGACCCTCAACCTCAAAGTAGCTCAAGACCTCAACATCACTATCCCTGAAAATGTGCTTAAGCAGTCAGACATTGCTGTCAAGGCTGATAAATAAGGAGGACTTATGATTATTTCATCTATTTATCAGGGGCTTCTATACGGTATCCTAGGTCTTGGGATTTACATGACCTTCCGTATCTTGGATTTTCCTGATTTGACAACAGAAGGTTCTTTCCCACTAGGTGGGGCAGTAGCAGTAACCCTTATGAATTTTGGTTGGAACCCCATTCTTGCGACCTTGGTTGCTGTCCTGGCTGGATGTGGTGCTGGACTTGTGACTGGTCTCCTCTATACTAAGGGTGAAATTCCTACTATCTTGGCAGGGATTTTGGTTATGACCTCACTTAATTCAGTCATGCTTATGATTATGGGAAGAGCCAATCTTGGTCTTCTTGATATTAAAACGATCCAAGATTTACTTCCTTTCAGTAAGGACTACAACCTCTTGATTGTTGGTCTCTTAGCCGTAACCATAGTCATTGCTGCCTTGATTGTCTTTCTTAACACGCGCCTAGGGCAAGCCTATATTGCTACTGGTGATAATCGAGACATGGCTAAATCTTTTGGTATTAACACAGACAATATGGAAGTGATGGGACTTGTCATCTCAAATGGTATTATTGCTCTCTCAGGAGCCTTGATTAGTCAACAGGACGGGTATGCCGACGTTTCTAAAGGGATTGGGGTTATCGTTATCGGACTTGCCAGCATTATCATTGGTGAGGTCTTGTATGCGACCAACTTGACCTTGTTGGAACGCTTGATTGCCATCTGTATTGGTTCTATCCTCTACCAATTCCTCTTGACTGGCGTTATTGCTCTTGGCTTTAACACCAACTACCTGAAACTCTTCAGTGCGATTGTTCTTGCCCTCTGCTTGATTTCGCCTGTCCTACGCCGAAAATTCTTTAAGGGGGTGACCTTATCACGATGACAGCAATTGTAGAACTCAAAGATGCGACTGTTAAGGTTAATAACGGTTTTGACACCAAAAAAACCATCCTGGACCATGTCAACCTTACCATTAGAGAAGGTGATTTTATTACTATTCTCGGTGGAAATGGTGCCGGAAAATCAACACTCTTTAATGTCATTGCAGGAACCCTCATGTTGACCAGTGGTCAGATTTTTATCATGGGTGAGGATGTTACGGCTCTTCCTGCTGAGAAGCGTGCCAAGTATCTCTCACGTGTTTTCCAAGATCCTAAAATGGGAACAGCTCCTCGTATGACCGTTGCGGAAAACCTTTTGATTGCCAAATACCGTGGCGAAAAACGAGGCCTTAAATCACGCCAAATTCATCTCTACACAGAGGAATTTCAAGGTCTGATTGAACGGATCAGTAATGGTCTGGAAAAACACTTAGAAACACCAGCAGGTCTTCTATCAGGTGGTCAGCGCCAAGCCCTCAGTCTCTTAATGGCGACCCTTAAACGTCCTGAGCTCTTGCTCTTAGACGAACATACTGCAGCCCTGGATCCCAAGACTAGCGTGGCTCTTATGGAGTTGACTGATGAGTTTGTAACGGGTGACCACTTAACTGCCCTTATGATTACCCACCATATGGAAGATGCCCTTAAATACGGGAATCGTCTAATTGTAATGAAGGATGGTCAAATTATCAAAGACCTCAAAAAGGAAGAAAAAGGTCAGTTGGATATCACAGACTACTACGCTATGTTCGAGTAGGTCTATCCTGACTCTAAATTGTAAAATAAGCCAAAAAGTTGTATACTTAAAGGGTATGCAACTTTTTGTTGTGGCCTGTAAATCGACAAGGAGACTGTTCGCACGAACGTTCAGCTTCTTGGACCGTCTGTAAAAATAGGCTCTAGAAGAGAGTCAAACTAAAAAGGAGAAAAACAAGCATGAGCGATATTAAAATTATTGCCCTAGGTGGAGTCCGTGAAAATGCTAAAAACCTCTATATTGTTGAGGTTAACGACTCTATCTTTATTTTGGATGCTGGTCTAAAGTATCCTGAAAATGAACAACTGGGTGTTGACTTTGTCATTCCTAACTTAGACTACTTGATTGAAAATAGAGACCGTATTCAAGGGATTTTCTTGACACACGGACATGCCGACGCTATTGGAGCCCTACCTTATATCTTGCAAGAAGTTAAGGCACCAGTCTTTGGATCATCACTCACTATTGAGTTGGCTAAGCTATTTGTGAAAAATGCTGGCGTTAAGAAATTCAATAACTTCCATGTTATTGATGCAGAAACTGAAATTGAATTTGAAGATGCAGTAGTCTCATTCTTCAAGACAACCCACTCTATCCCAGAATCAATGGGTGTTGTTATTGGTACAGACCAAGGCAATATCGTCTATACTGGGGACTTCAAATTTGACCAAGCAGCCCGTCCTTACTACAAAACTGATTTGGGACGTTTGGCTGAAATCGGTCGTGATGGCGTTTTGGCTCTATTGTCTGACTCAGCGAATGCGACAAGCACTGAACAAACAGCGTCTGAAGCTGAAGTTGGTCAAGAAATGGACCATGTGATTGCCGATGCTGAAGGCCGTGTGATTATTGCTGCTGTTGCCTCAAACTTGGTTCGTATCCAACAAGTCTTTGACTCAGCAGCTGACCATGGACGTCGTGTTGTCCTTACTGGTTTTGACGTTGAAAATATTGTCCGTACAGCCATACGTCTTAAAAAATTGACCGTTAATCATGAAAAACTGATTGTCAAACCTAAAGATATGGACAAGTTTGAAGATCACGAGTTGATTATCCTTGAAAATGGTCGTATGGGTGAACCTATTGATGGCCTTCAAAAGATGGCTGTTGGTCGTCACCGCTATGTTCAAATCAAAGAAGGTGACTTGGTCTATATCGTAACCACGCCAAGTATTGCCAAAGAAGCAATAGTAGCACGTGTCAACAATGCTATTTATAAGGCTGGTGGCTCTGTTAAGATGATTACGCAAAGTCTGCGAGTGTCTGGACATGCCAACGCCCGTGAACTTCAACTCATGATTAACCTTCTTCGCCCACAGTATCTATTCCCTATCCAAGGTGAGTATCGCGACCTTCAAGCTCATGCTGAGTTGGCTTTGGAAGTTGGTCTTCTTCCTGAGAATATCTACATTGTCAAACGTGGTGATATCATGCACTTGTCTGAGGATCAAGGTTTCCTTCATGAAGGAGCTGTCCCAGCTGGTGATGTTATGATTGATGGTAATGCTATCGGTGATGTTGGGAATATCGTCCTTCGTGACCGTAAGGTCTTGTCTGAAGATGGTATCTTTATCGTAGCCATCACGGTTAACAAGAAGGAGCGCAAGATTGTTTCTAAGGCGCGTGTGAACACACGTGGATTCGTCTATGTTAAGAAGAGTCGTGACATTCTGCGTGAATCTGCTGATATTGTCAATGCGACTGTTGAAAATTACTTGGCAGGAGATAGTTTTGATTGGGGAGAACTTAAAAGTGCCGTTCGTGATGACGTCGCTAAATTCCTCTTTGACCAAACCAAACGTCGCCCAGCAATTCTTCCAGTCGTTATGGAAGTACGTTAATCAATGATTATCGTGTGAGTGTGTTACTTACATTCATTGACATTAGGGAGTCTTATAAGACTGTTTTGAAAAAGCAAAAGCTGGGTCAACCCAGCTTTTCTATCATTAAGAAAGGAAAAGACAAATGGCTTTTTTTCAAATTGAATATTCATCTGACGTTCTAGGACAGTACCGCCAAGTAGATGTCATTTATCCAGACCGTGATCAAATTGCAGAAAACGAAAGCGATACGGATATTCCAGTGCTTTATCTCCTTCATGGCATGGGGGGAAACCATAATTCTTGGGCTTTCCGTACCAATATTCAGCGCCTTCTTCGAAAGACCAACCTCATCGTCATTATGCCTAATTCTGAAAATGGATGGTATACCAATACGAATTATGGAGTTCGCTATTACGATGCCATTGCCAAGGAGCTTCCACAAGTCATGCAGCGTTTCTTCCCAAGTATGACGAAAAAGCGTGAAAAGACTTTTATCGCTGGGCTTTCTATGGGTGGCTATGGTTCTTTCAAACTAGCCTTAACGACCAATCATTTTGCTTGTGCAGGTTCATTCTCGGGTGCTCTTGGTTTATCAGCAGAGATAATGACAGATGAGACCAGTGAGTCTAAGGCATACTGGCAAGGTGTTTTTGGCGATTTGAAAGGAAAAGACATTGCGCAACACAAACTGGTGAATCTAGCTAAACAACATGACAAGAAAACCAAATTCTTTGCTTGGTGTGGACTGGAGGATTTCCTTTTTGATTCTCAAGATCAAGCAGTTGCTGATTTGAAGGCTCTTGGCTTAGATATCGACTACCATACAGACCATGGAAGACATGAATGGTATTATTGGGAAAAACAATTGGAAGCTTACCTAGAATGGTTGCCAATTGATTACGTTAAAGAAGAACGTTTGTCTTAATGGGTCAATCTTGTAACATCTTGTCAAAGAGATGATAAAAGCTTAAACTTATATTTTTCACTTGTCAGAACTATTAGAGCTTGATATACTAGGGAAAGCTTCGAAAAGGAGACTCAATAATGAAAAAATTCGTTAGAGTAATCTACCGTATTCCCAAACTCATTTTACAATTTATTTGGAATCTTATTTGGGGCCTATTTAAACTTGCCCTTATCCTAGCCTTAGTTGGTTACGGACTTATCTATTATGCAAACAACTCTCAAAGCACACTAGCTACCAATATTAATCAAGCCTTTCGACAAGTTGAGTTAGGTTTTAGTGGTAACAGTACCAGTGATGTTGAAAAATCAGTCTCCAATCTCTCAACGACAGATACTATCCCTGAGTCAAATGGGGCAAGATGGGCACAAAATACAGCCAGCATCTATATTCAGTCTACTGATGAAACCATGGTCGCTGCATATAAGGAGGCTATCACAAATTGGAATAATACAGGTGCTTTTATCTTTACCTTTACAGATGATACCTCAAAAGCTGACATCGTAGCGACAGACTATTCGGATGCTAACTCACAGGCAGCGGGTCTAGCAGATAGTCAGACCAATGTTGTGACCAATCGGATTACTCATGTGGAAGTCAAACTCAATCGTTATTTCCTTTTGAACCCTGATTTCGGCTATACCCATAAACGTATTGTCAATACAGCTGAACATGAATTGGGCCATGCCATTGGCTTAGACCACGATGATTCTAGGGCTTCAGTCATGCAGTCAGCAGGGTCTTATTACGGTATTCAACAGACCGATATAGATCGGGTTCATGCTCTTTATGCTAATTAAGGAGGTTTGTATTGCATTTTTTAAAACGCCTTGCTAGACGTTATCCCATGCAGACCTTTCTCTTTCTATTTAATACCGGGGTCTTTACCTGGTTGCAAACAACGGGAACTATGATTGCACACCGCTTAGGCTTGTCAGGAGATGGTATTTGGATCTATATTCCTGACTGGCTTAAAATAGTGACACGTCATTCTATGGAGAGTATTCAAACACTATACGGTACCTCGGGTTGGACTTGGTTGATTATTTCTATGCTTCTAACTTGGCTTGTGACCTTTCTTAGAGGTTTGATGAGAGCAGTGATTTTCATTCTGTTAATTGGTGTCGGCCTATGGTTAGTCTACCGACACTTTGAATTATTACAAAATTTGAAACTGTCCTAGTGGGGCAGTTTTAGTTTCCTCTAACAAGTGACTTGGCTATCAAAACATAGACTATTTTCTGTAGATGAAATGAGATAGTTCCTTTAATAATTTCAGAACGAGCTGTAGCCAAGACTTTTCGTTGTGAGAAAAGTGCCTAAAGTTTAAAAGCTTTAGGCACTCGGAAGTTTTGAGACACTAGGCTCAAAACTTAGCTATGGAAT
>OBXB01000125.1_pt1 | contig 18108 bp, 7 predicted proteins | sample 1476581 | NCBI WGS metagenome assembly OBXB01 (sample SAMEA2580147, study PRJEB22360) | human gut metagenome | biome: human gut; feature: human-associated habitat; material: faeces | place: Denmark | collected 2008/2010
CATTCTATAACAAGGATTATATTGTCTATCAAGCAAACAAACTGGCTAAAGACCATAACCTGAATACCAAAGATGTGCTCTCAGTGACACCAATGAAAGACAGTAATTTTGTCACAGATTTAAGTGATGCTAACAAGATTATTGTTCACTATGCTGATGGTACCAAAGACTACTTCAAGCTTTCAGATAGTTCCGAAGGATTGAGCAACGTTAAGGAGTACACTGTTACTGATTTGGGTATCACGTACACCCCAAATATCGTTCAAAAAGACCACTCAAGCCTCATCAACGGTATTGTCGATATCCTTAAACCGATTGAGTTGCAGTCTGACCCAATTTACCAAAAACTTGGTCGTACTGGAGGAAACAAGGTCAATGCTATTAAGAATCTTTACTTGGAAGAAAGCTTTGACGCTGTTAAGAATAATTTGACTAGCCTTGTCACTAAGCTGGTTGAGAATGAGGATCATCAACTCAACCAATCACCTGCTGCCCAACAAATGATTCTTGACAAGGTTGAGAAAAATAAGGCTGCCCTCTTGCTAGGTTTGACCTACTTGAATCGCTACTATGGTGTGAAATTTGATGATGTCAATATCAAGGAACTCATGCTCTTTAAACCAGATTTCTATGGTAACAATGTGGATGTTCTTGACCGCTTGATTGAAATTGGCTCTAAGGAAAATAATATCAGTGGTTCAAGAACATACGATGCTTTCGGTGAAGTTCTAGCTAAATATACTAAATCTGGAGATTTAAACGACTTCCTTAACTACAATCGAAAACTCTTTACCACTATTGATAATATGAACGACTGGTTCATTGATGCGACTAAGGATAAGGTCTATGTTGTCGAGAAAGCTTCTCAAAACCAAGGTGTCGGCGAGCACAAGTACCGTGCTTATGATAACTTAACCCGTGGCTTGCATCGAAAGATGATTCTTCCTTTGTTGAATCTTGATAAGACACAGATGTTCTTGATTTCTACTTATGACACCATGTCTTATGGTACAGCCAATAAATACAACACGACCTTGGAGAAATTCAAGCCTGAGATTGATTTGGCTGCTCAACGTCAAATTAACTATCTTGATTTCTGGCAACGATTGGCTACCGATAAGGTTAAGGACAGATTGTTCAAGGATATTGTCATTCCGGTCTGGGAAGGTTACTATGTCTGGGGTCATGGTTGGCCAGGTTGGCCAGATCGCTACGGCCAATTTAAAGACAGTAAAGATATCTATGCGCCAATTCGTGAAATCTATGGCCCAGTCGGCGAATACTATGGAGATAATGGTGCTGTGGCTGGTGCTTATGCGTCTATTTACGACAATGCCTACGATAACCGTGCCAAGGTAACCTTCATCATGTCTAATGTGGTTAGTGAGTACGGAGCCTCTGCATTCACGCATGAAACGACCCACATCAATGACCGTATTGCTTACTTTGGCGATTATGGTCGTCGTGAAGGAACAGACGTTGAAGCTTATGCCCAAGGTCTTCTTCAATCACCAGCTACTCAGGGTCACCAAGGTGAATACGGAGCACTAGGACTCAATATGGCCTTTGAACGCCCTAACGATGGTAATCAATGGTATGACACAAATCCAAACAAGTTGAATTCACGTGAAGCCATCGACCGTTACATGAAGGGTTACAATGATATCCTCATGCTTCTTGACTCACTTGAAGGGGAAGCGGTCCTTAGTCAAGGCAACCGGGACCTCAATAATGCTTGGTTCAAGAAGGTCGATAAGGAAATGCGTGGTAGCAGCAAAAATCAATACGATAAGGTTCGTCCTTTGAACGATAGTGAAAAGGCTATGACCTTGACCTCTATCGATGACCTTGTGGACAACAACTTCATGACTAATCGTGGACCGGGCAATGGTGTCTATAAACCAGATGATTTCGCTTCTGCCTATGTCAATGTGCCTATGATGTCTGCCATTTATGGCGGAAATACCAGCGAGGGTTCTCCTGGTGCCATGTCCTTCAAGCATAATACCTTTAGACTTTGGGGTTATTATGGTTATGAGAAAGGCTTCCTTGGTTATGCGACTAACAAGTATAAACAAGAAGCCAAAGCAGCCGGTAAGAACACTCTAGGTGATGACTTTATCATCAGCAAGATTTCAGATGGTCAATTCACCTCTCTAGAAGCCTTCAAGAAGGCCTACTTCAAAGAAGTAAAAGAAAAAGCGTCTCATGGCCTAACACCAGTAACGATTGATGGCACAAGTGCTGCCTCTTACAATGATTTATTGACCTTGTTCAAGGATGCTGTTGCCAAAGATGCAGCAAGTATCAAGACGGATAAGAATGGTAATAAGTCAGTGTCAACAAGTCATACGACTAAACTCAAAGAAGCTGTCTACAAGAAACTCTTGCAAGAAACAGATAGTTTCACAAGCTCTATTTTCAAATAATAGCTCAAAGAATTCCTCTTGGAAAACATCCAAGGGGATTTTTGAGTCTTGTCAAAAAATTAGCGGAGAGAGGTATTTCCTATCATTAGATTGGCAATTGGGAAAGCATAAGGCTAGGCTGTCAATGACCTTTCTTGTATCTTTTAATCTCTATCATAAAAAGGACATAAAAGAGTAGTGTTGAGACGGATTTTTAATAAATACGGTCTGCTTATGAAAGTCTTTTGAAAATTATAAAACTGACAAAGTGGTTCATTTTGGAAAGTTATGGTTAGAACGCTTTGATAAATCAAAGGATTTAGATAAGGGACAAAGATTAATGTTTTCTAAGAAAAATTAAATTAACAAACAATTATTAGTATATATTTGACAATTTAATAATTATGGTATAAAATGGAAGACGTATATAAAGTAATTTGGATATTGAGGAATTTTATTACTATGAGAGATATGTTTAATAAACGCCAACATTTTTCATTACGGAAATACAGCTTTGGTGTAGCCTCTGTTCTTTTGGGAGTTTCAATCTTTTCAAATGCACAGGGCGCACAAGCTGATGAAACGGTAGCACCAGCTACTACGGGTATGGCAACAACTGCTGAACCTGATGTGGTTGTAGAACAGTCAACACCGACAGCGGCATCAACGGCCCCAACAACAACAGAAAACGCACCAAGCTCAGTGTCAACTGTGGCTTTAGCCAGCGAACAGCCCCAATCAGCAGCACCAGCCAGCCAGGCAACTTCGACTAGTCAAACAGCAGCTAGCTCAGAAGTAGCGTCACATGCTGCTTCACAAGCTAGCTCTGAGTCTGCAACAGCGCAAGCAACTTCAGTGGCTACAAGTGCACAAGCCCTTAGCTCAACAGCAGCTACTGAGGCTCCTGTAGCTGATCAAGTGTCAGCTCAAACGACTGGTGCAGCCACTTCAGTTGCAACAGCAACAGAAGCTACTAGCACAGAATCAAAGGCTGTTAATAGCGCCCTTAAAGTAGCTACAAGCGAGTTGGCTGTGACAAGCAGCGAATTAAACGCAGCCGAAGCTAGTCTTAACTCTGAAAACCTCATCAATGCTATGGGACTTGCAGTCGCAAACCGTGACCTTCGTCCAGTTGATGCACTCACTGTTTTGACCAATGCTGGAGCAGGCTCAACCAACCCTGACTTGACCAACCTTGGCTATAAGTTGAACTATTTGCCAGAACGTCAACAGTACTTTGTTAACATTGACTACATCAACCACCTTAAAGTCGGTCGTGATAGTGATGGTGTCATGAGAGCTTATGACTACATTGACGATGCGACTGGTAGATATGTGGTTGTCGTAAACTATGCCAACCTTGGTATTATCGACTATGTGGATGAAGCTGGAAATAAGATTCCAAACTCTTCAACCTACCGTATTAACAACTCAACTGAAACAATCACAGCAAACGGTAAAACTTACAATAAAATCTATGATGCCGGTATAACAGAACTTCCACCAGTGCCAGCAGGTTACCGTATCAAGTACGCATCTGCTGATAAGTCTAGAGCTAATGCTTATGTGGATGTTTTGAAAGCAGAACGTCAATATGATTACGTAAACGGTATTGCAACGATTCGCTCAAATCGTTCTTGGGCTTACAATCAAAGCCGTGTCGTTGACCTCGTTCAATTTGCCAATGGCGCTCAAGGTTTAGATGCTTCTATTGATGCTAATGGTGGCGGTCAATATTTGGCACCAGGTTACCATTACCACATTATCGTTGAAAAAGACACTAAAGATGTGACTAAGGCAACCAGTCAAACCGTTAGCTACACAGGTGCTGATGCTAAGACACCAGTTGCTAACACTCAAAACGACTTTAGCTTTAGCGGTAAAGAAGATCCTACAACTAACACAACAACTTGGACAGCAACGAGCCATACTTACGGCACAGTTAAGACTCCAGTTGTGACTGGCTACTATGCGGATAAAGCAGTAGCTGGCGGTAAGACAGTTACTCCAGATGCACCAAATGCAACTGATACAGTGACTTACAAGGCCTTTGGTAAATTCATTGCCGTTGATGAAAATGGCAATCCAATTCCAGGTGTCTCAACAACTGCTTATACAAACGATCCAGATGATGCGACTAAGATGATTGCCATCGACAAGACAATTCCAAGTATCGCTGGTTACACTGTTAAAGCCCTTCCAGTGTCTCCATCAAATCCTGGTGAAGATACACGTGTCGTTTACGTAGCTATCGTTAACGATGTGACTAAAGCTACTAAACAAACGGTTACCTTCCAAGGTGCAGGTGACAAGACACCAGCTGCAGATGTAAAATCTGACTATACTTTTGCAGGTAAAGATAACCAAGCAACTGGTAAAGTGACTTGGAATGAAGCTAGCCACACCTATGCTAGCGTTAAAGTTCCTGTTGTAACAGGTTACTTTGCAGATAAAGCCCTAGCAGGTGGTAAGACAGTTACTCCAGATGCTCCAGAAGCAACTGATACCGTAACTTATAAGGCCTTTGGTAAATTCATCATTGTGGATGAAAATGGCAATCCAATTCCAGGAGTTTCAGATACTGCCTACATCAACGATCCTAACGATCCAACTAAGATGATTGCTGTTGACAAGAACTTGCCAACTATCCCAGGATACACTGCTAAGGTTGTACCTGCGACACCAGGTGATTTGTCTAGCGACACTAAGGTTGTCTATGTTAAGAATGATCAAAAAGCAAGTGTTACTTATCGTGATGAAACTGGTGGTTCAACGCTTGAAACTGTTGCTTTGGCTGGTAAATCTGGCGAAGCGGTTGGTTATTCAACAGCTGAACGCATCAAACACTATCAAGAACTTGGCTATGTCCTTGTGACAGATGGTTACCCAGCTGGCGCAACATTTGATTTGGACAGTGCGGTAGATCAAGCTTGGACAGTAAGCTTCAAACGTGTTGCGCTTGACTTTAATCCAGATGATGCTCACGAACCAGGTACGCCAATCTATCCTAACCAACCAAATGGTCCAAAATGGCCTGCTAAGGATGCCTACCTCAAGGATGTGACTTACACTGTTCATTATACAAGTAAAGACAGCCATGCGAAATTGCCAGCAGACAGTGTTCAAAAGGCACAATGGAAACGTTCATTGACCCTTGATTCTGTAACAGGTGATATTCTTACAACTGGTGAATGGAAGGCCGATAAGACTAAATTTGATCTCGTCCTCACACCTTTGGTTAATGGTTACTTTGCTGATAAAGGCCGTGTAGCTGCTCAAGATGTTACTATGGACAGCAAGGTTGAAACGGTTACTTACACTAAATTTGGTAAGATCATTCCTGTTGACGAAAAAGGTAACCCAATCCCAGGTGCTGAAGGAATCGCTTACACAAATGACCCTAATGACCCAACCAAGGCTGCTATGACGCTTGTTCCTGAGATTAAAGGTTACAAGGCTGATAAGACTGGTGTGACACCAAGCAATCCTGGTGAAGATACTAAGGTTGTTTACAAGTTGGTTAATGCAGAACCTGCTAAACCAGCAGTTAACAAAGAAGTTGGTACAATCGTCGTTATCTACCGTGATGAATATGGTAACCAAATCAAGATGCCACTTGTTATCACTAACTCTGTTGGTGCTGATGTTAACCTTCACGGCGACCGTTACATCTACCGTAATGGTGTGAAATACGAATTGATTCGTCAAGAAGGTAAATCAACAGACAAGATGACTGAAGGTCAAACAGTTGTTACTTACATCTACCGCAAGGTTGAAGATGGTTCAACACCTTCAACTGCTAATGGTGGAAGCTCAACTTCTAAAGCTGTTAAAGCAACTTCAAACGGTGCTAAAGGATCTAAGGGTTCAGGTTCAGCAGCTGATGGTGCTTCAGACGGTAAAGGTTCAGATAAGAAGAAATCTGGAAATAAAGATGGTAAGAAGGCAGATGGTTCTGATAAAGCTAAGGAAGGCGATGAACAATTGCCAGTAACAGGTGACTCAGGTAACAACCTCGAAGCAATGGGTGTTGTTGTCATGGGACTCATGACTGGACTTGCAGCTATGAACCGTCGTAAAAAACAAGACTAAGATTTTAATACCTTATCTTTCATAAATTCCAAAAATAATAATCTCTCTCGAGTAGGAATTGCTCGGGAGAGATTTTTTGGTCTTTGCAGCTAAAAAGCGGAAAAACTATCAAAGCCTGTGAAACTTTTAAGCAGTATTCAGCTTGATAAGGTACAATAGAGTAAGACAAAACGAATGAGGAGACTGTCATGAAGTTTTTACATACGTCAGATTGGCATGTAGGGCGAACGCTCAATGGCTGGTCTTTGTTGGAGGAGCAGGAGTGGGCCTTTCAACAAATTGTGGATTTGGCTATTAGCGAAAAAGTGGATGGGGTCATCATTGCGGGAGACCTCTATGACCGTGCGGTACCGCCTGTGGATGCCATTAAGCTTTTTAATAAGACCTTGGCCCGTTTGGTCTTAGAGGAGCAGATTCCTGTTTATGCTATCAGTGGCAATCACGATGGGGCTGAACGTTTGCATTTTGGGCGAGACTTTTTTCAACCTCAGGGCCTTCATTTGAGCACACGTTTAGAGGAGGCTTTTGAGCCTATTGAGTTGGAGGCTTGCCAGATTTTCCTCCTTCCCTTTATTGACCCCATTGATGCTCGTATTTACTATAAAGACGATGAGAATAAGGAAATTCAGGGGATTGGTGATGCCTTGGCCTATATTCTCCAGGATATGGAAAAAGCCTTTGATCCTGACAAGGCCCATATTTTAGTGACGCATTTTGCGGTTTCTAAGAAGGATGACCAAGATGGTCAAAGTCTACGGGAATTGATGTTGTCTGAAACTAGCAATACGGTAGGTGGTCTTACTAATGTGACCAGTGACCTTTTCAGGGCGTTTGATTATGTGGCCTTGGGGCATATCCATACCCGATTTGCCAGTCCTACCCAGTGCGTGCACTATTCAGGTAGCCCAGTTGCCTTTAATGTCAAAGAAGCCAAGCGTAAGGAAGAAAAAGGTGTCTATATTGTTGAGGTGGATGCGTCTGGTGATTTGTCTCAGACCTTCCATCCTCTGGAGGTCAGACGGCCAATTGTGGCCTTGCAGGCGCCTTTTGAAACCTTGGTGGCACCCGAATTTTATAAGGAACAGCCTTGTCAAAAGGCTTGGTTTGCCTTTGATATTCAATTGTCTAGCCGTAAGGAATTAGAAGGCATCAATGTGCGTGCCCGTTTGGAAGAAATTTATGGGACAGACATTGTAGAAATTACCTTCAGTCGTCTTGGTGATGTTAGGGAAGAAAACTTGACTGTTGATCAGCACTTAAAAGATTTGGAAATGCAGTCGCCGCAGGAAATTGTCTCTGATTTTTACCAGACAGTGACTGGGGGCGATGTCTTGTCTGAGAGACAGACTGCCCTTGTGGAAAGTATTTTTGAGGAGATTGGGAGGAGCCGACAATGAGACCAGTTCAGTTAGAATTGACCAATTTTGGACCTTATCGTAAGGAAGTCATCAATTTCACCCAGTTTGACCATGCTCCCCTCTTTTTGATAGGTGGGGATACGGGGGCTGGTAAGAGTACCCTCTTTGATGCCATGACGGTAGCCTTGTTTGCGACGACCAGTGGTGATCGTAATGTTGAGGAGATGCGGTCGACCTTCGCTGGTCCAGAGGACGATCTGACCAAGGTGACTTTTTACTTCCAACAAGGCAAGCATCTTTATCGCATTGAGCGTGTTCTCCAGCAGGAGAGGGCCAAGCGAGGCGGTGGTACGACCATACAAAAAGCGACAGCTTCTCTAGTCATTGTGGATAAGATTGGTGGTCAGGAAATTGAAAAACTTGGGGATAAAATCAAGGAAGTTAGTGACCAGATTGAGCAGATTTTGGGGCTCAATGCCGAGCAGTTCAAGCAGATTATTCTTCTTCCGCAAAATGATTTTAGTCGTTTTTTGAAAGAGGATTCCAAGACCAAAACCCAAATTTTAAAGAAAATCTTTGGAACAGGTATCTTTGACCGTTTTCAAAAGAACTTGGAAGAGCGTCTTCGTCAGAGCAATAAGGATATGGATAAGCGTCAGGCTCAGCTAGATGGTCATTTTGCCAGTCAGGTGTGGTCTGAGGAGGAATTAGCCGTCTTGGTCCAAACGCCAGCCTCTGAAAAATTGGCACGCCTTGAAGAACTTCTGTCTCAGCGTCAAGAAAGTCTTACGGAGCAAAAAAGCATCTTGAAGGATGCCTATGTGGACTTGACTAAACTGCAAAAAAGCTTGCAAAGTGCTCAAGATTTGGCAAAGATTTTTCAAGAATTGGAGCAAGCCAAGGAGCGTTATCGTCTGGAAATTGAGGAAGGTGCTCAGAAACAGACAGTGGCTAAAGCACACCTAGAGGAATTGCAGTTTGCTCAAGGCTTACAAGAAACCATTAGTAGCTTGAAGCAGTATCAGAAGCAGTTGTTGCAATTAGAACAAGACCTTGAAATTGCGCAGGAAGCATTAAGTGTCAAGGAGAAGGCTTTTGAGGACGTTAAGGCTAAAAAAGAGGAACTCGCAGCTCAATCAAAGGATTTTCTTCAGAAAGAAGAGAAACTAGAAGCTTGGAAAGAGGACATAATTTATGCCCAGAGTCTGGCCCAAGAGCAGGAGAAAATCAAACGTTCAAGAACTAACTACAAGCAGTTGGAAGGAACTTACCAGCAGGCTTCGAAAGAGATTGAGAAGCTTAACCAGTCCTTGTCAGATTTGGAGTCCAATCGTCTTAGTGTAGATAGCTTGCATGAGGCCGAAAAACTCCTCCAGTCTGTGGACTACAGTGTGGAAAAACAACTGGCTCAGGACCTGAAAGAAATAGAGGACTTGAATCAGGAGTTGGAAAAGACCGACAAACGTCATCAAAGGCTATCTTTGGAGATTGACCAAGCCCAAGAAAGCCTCAAGGAATTGGAAGCGAAGTTAGCAACAACCATAGCCTCACGCCGTCAGCTCATGATTGCCCAGTTGCAGGCAGAATTAGAGGATGGTCAGCCTTGTATGGTTTGTGGTGCTCTGGAACATCCTAAGGTTGATGGAGCACAAGCTGATGAAGCGGCTTTGAAGGATCTCATGGACCAGGTGGAGAAGCTTCAAGTTCAAAAAGAAAAGCAAGTCGCTACCTTGTCAAACCGTCAGGCTACCTTGAGCGAAGTTGAATCTAAACGTCATGACCTGCTTGACCAAGTGGCAAAAGCTGAGCAAACACTGGAAGAGCATTACCAAGAACTGAAGGAACAAGTTGCAGGTCAATTTGAATTTGAGTTTGCTGAGAGCTATGAGTCCAGTCATGGACAAAACTTGTTAAAACAAGTTAATCAGCATTATCAAGAACTGCAAAAACGCTTTGATAAGGAAGAGGCAGACCGAGTCCATTACCAAGCCGAACTAGACAAAGCTCAGGGAAAATTGACAGATTTAGCTAAAACCTATCAAGAGGCCAAGGCGGCGCTTGACCAAGCTAGGGAGCGCCTAGAGGACTTGCAGAAAGCTCATCCAGAGCTAGAGTCCGTAGAGGTTTATCAAGACCGTATTGCACATGCCAAGCAGGATTTGGCTCTTTATGAGAAAAAAGTCAAGGAGAATGGTGAAGCCTACAACCAACTTCATGCCGATATTAGAGAAATCAAGGGGCAAGTTGAGACCATAACCACTTCTAAAGAAAAAGCCAATAAAGATGTTCAGCGTTTATCAGCTGAATTAGGCCAAAGTCTTAAGGCTGAAGGAGCTCTCACCAATGACCTAGAGCAAATTCAGCTCTGGCTACTTGAGGTTAACCATCAAGCGATTCCAAAGCTCCAGACTCAATTGACAGGTTACCAAACCCTTAAACAAGAGTTGCAGACCCAGATTAGTAAGAGCCAAGAGCTTCTCCAAAATCAAGAAAAACCAGATTTAAATAGTCTAGCGCAAGCAGTAGAGGCTAGTCAGGAGAGCTACGATAAGCAGTTGGCTCAGGTGTCCGTTATGGAAAAAGGTCTTAAGGATGCGATGGCTACCTACCAAGTTGCCAAAACCCTTCAAGACAGCAACCAAGAGGCCTTCAAGGCCCACCAAGAGCTTAGTGACTTGGTCAAGGTGGTCAAGGGAGAAAATACGGCTCTAACTGGACGACTCAATCTTGAAGTCTATGTTATCCGTCAGTATTTCCAACAAATCTTGGACTATGCCAATGCCAACTACATCGGTCTCTTAACGGATAATCGCTATTCCTTTGTCCTGAGTGAAGAAGGGCGTAGGGCGCGTGATCACTTTGGCTTGGACATCAACGTCTATGACCAGCTGACAGGTAGCGAGCGTTCCGTCAAATCCTTGTCTGGTGGTGAGACCTTTATCGCTGCACTGGCCATTGCCCTGTCCCTCTCAGAAGTCGTGCAAAATACCAGTAAGGGTGCCGTTGTTGAAGCCCTCTTCATCGACGAAGGGTTCGGGTCACTAGACAAGGAAGCCCTGACCAAGGCTATTGCCGTCTTGGAACAAATCGGTGAAAACCGTATGGTCGGTGTCATCAGTCACGTGGACGACATGAAAGAAGGCATTGCCCAACAACTCGCTATCATCAAGTCGCACGATGGTAGCAGTCGTATTAAAATTGTGGATAAGGGTTAAGGGGAGTAGAGAGATTAAGAACCTCCACCAAAATTTTTTAACCATTCTAAGAGATAGTTGTCATCTGACCTATCTCTTTTTCTAGTCCCTTGTTAGAAGCATCCCAACTGTCAGTTTTTTCTGAAAATAAAAGGAAATAATGTTGCAAAAAATTCCTCATATAAAAGTTAATCTATTAGAAAATTAAGTGATTGTATGATATAATCTAATATGGTTAAGTCTCGTTAAAATCAGGGAAAAGGATATAGAAAGTGCTGACAGTCCTTATCTTTTGTGACTGCAGAAACTGCTGCTAACCTCTTAAACAGGTCCTTGTGTATAGGGAGCTGTTTGAGACAGAACACTAATACTAGTTAGAAGAAATAAGACATAAAAATGACAGAAAAAATTTCCGTAATTATACCCGTCTACAATGTAGAAAAGCAGATTCAGACCTGTTTAGACAGCGTTTTGGGTCAAACCTATCAAAATCTTGAAATCATTCTCATCAACTATGGGTCAACAGATAATAGTGATACGATTTGCCGTAGATATGCTGCTCAAGACTCACGTATTCTTTATTTTAAAAAGGATAACGGTGGACTTTCAGATGCCCGTCATATTGGTATCCGCCAAGCTAAGGGTGACTATGTGACTTATGTGGATGCGGAAGATTGGGTTGAGTCAACCTATTTGGAAGACCTCTATAGCAAGCTTTTGGCTTATGAGGCTGATATTGCTGTGGCCAATTATAGTGTCTATAAGGAATCGGAAAATCGCTTTTATTTTCATATCAAAGATGAAGACTATTACGAGCAGGTTTATTCACCGGCTCAGATTATAGACGGCCTCTTTGAAGAAACTAACAACATTAATATCGCCCTGATTTCTGCGACTGGGAAACTCTACAAGCGTTCTTTGTTTAACGACTTGCTTTTCCCTAAAGAACATGTGGGAGAGGACGGCTTTTTCAATCTTAAGGCCTATCTCATGAGTGAGCGTACGATTTACCTTAACAAGGGTCTCTACATTTATCGTGAGAGTCCTGAGATGCCATCGGCGACTTGGATGCAGGACTGGATGATGACCTTGGTTTACGCCATGGAAGAGCGCTTGGCTATTGTGGCTAGTCATGGTTTCCCTATGGAAAAATACATGATTACCTACCGTCAGATGCTGGCTGCTTGCCTGAAAAATGTGGAAGAGCAAGGGCTTACGCATTCTGATGCCTACCGCTCTATCCAGGAAAAATATCAGGTCTTACGCTTAGCGCCTCAACGTTATGAGACCAAAAAGCGTGCTATTGTCCTAGCGGCTAACTATGGCTATGTTGATCAAGTGCTTGCGACCATGAAGTCCATCATTTTTCACCATCGTAATATCCGTTTTTACTTGATTAATGATGATTTCTCACAAGAATGGTTCAGGGGGCTCAACCGTCATCTGGCTGCTTTTGGTAGTGAGGTGATTAACTGTCGTGTGGACAGTAGTCAGATCAAGCAATACAAGACTAATAGTAACTATGCCAGCTATCTCCGCTATTTTGTAGCTGATTTTGTGTCTGAGGAACAGGCACTGTATCTGGATAGTGATATGGTGGTTACGGGTTCACTGGAGGATCTTTTTACACTTGATTTACAGGGGCGTCCTCTTGCTGCTGTTCGTGATTATGCTATTCAGGTTCAGGACCGTCAGTATATGTTTGATGCCGGGTTTATGGTGATTGATACTGCCTATTGGAAGCAATACAATATGAGACGCCACTTAATTGACATGACCAGTGAGTGGCATGATAAGGTACCATTTGCGGAACAGTCTATTTTGAATATGGTCTTCCGTAATAACTGGTTGCCCTTGTCTTTCGACAATAACTATGCCGTCACCAAGTCAAGTTTGGCTGGTTTCCATTTGCCTAATGGACAATCTTATCCTAAGGTTTTACACTACGCCTCACATCGTAAGCCTTGGCTGCCTTTAGCCTGTCAATCCTATCGTGACGTTTGGTGGTTCTATGCCCAAATGGATTGGTCAGGGGTGGGTGATAATCCTGGCTTGCTACCACTCTTAGAGGATATGATTTATCCGAAGGGGCGTCCATTTACCTGCCTGATTTATACCAATATTGCAGAAATTCCGCATTTGACAGATCTTATCTCTGCGCTTCCTAAGGTTCAGTTTAAGATTGCCTGTCGCCAGCATGTTTCAGATAAACTGGCACAATTAATCACTTATCCCAATGTGACAGTTTACTCAGCCATTGCAGGCTTAAATGGCTTAGACTTGGAGTTGGTTCATACCAGTGACCTCCTTTTGGATATTAACCCTGGAAGAAAGGTAGTGGAAATCCTTGATGCCTTTAGGTTCGAAAATAAACCCATTCTAGGCTTTGAGGATCTCAAGTCAACCAAACATAACCAACAGACCTACTCAAGAGATCGTTGGAAAGAGATGGCTGAGACCATTCGTCAAATGCGTAAGAAGAGCCTTTGATGAGGCTTTTGCTCGTTTGGATTTGGTATGAATAGGAAATAAAAAACTCAGTGACTTAGACAGAGAGTAATGTCTGTCTCGCCTTTCATAAGGTAAGATTAGCCTGTCCACAGAGGCAGGAAGTAGGAGTAATAGTGAAAAAAATTAGTCAATCGATAATTACCAAGCGTGTCTTATGGACCATCTTTTTCCTCTTCATTTATTGTGTAGGGAATCAATTGGTTCTTCCTTTTGTGGATTTGAAACATGCCAATATCTTTGGAGGAGTCATAGGTTCCTTGGCTTTCTCTAGTGCAATGATGGGAGGAAACCTCAGGTCTATGTCACTTTTCTCAGTGGGCTTGTCGCCTTGGATGTCGGCCATGATTCTTTGGCAGATGTTTTCTTTCTCCAAGAAAATGGGCTTAAAAAACCTCCCTATTGAAATTCAGGACCGTAGGCGAATGTATTTGACTCTAGCAATCGCAGTCGTCCAGTCCTTGGCAGTGTCCTTAAACCTGCCTATCGTCTCCGGGGTCAATGCTGGCCTCGCCATTTTTATGAATACGATTCTGTTGATTGCCGGGACCTTTTTCTTGGTCTGGCTATCGGATCTTAACTCCCTCTTTGGGATTGGTGGTTCCATTGTCATCTTGATGGCAAGTATGATGGCTAATTTGCCTTTCCAAGTCATGGAGAGTTTTGATAAGTTAGGTATCGGTTGGAATGTCTTTCTTCCCTTAATCCTGTTCAGTTTGGTCTTCCTCTATATTTCAGGAGTTGTCCAACGGGCCAGATATCGTATTTCAATCAATAAAATCAATATTCATAACCGCTTCAAACAGTATTCTTACTTGGATATTATGTTGAATCCAGCTGGAGGGATGCCTTTCATGTATGCCATGTCTCTAGTCAGCATTCCTCAGTACGTCTTTATGCTGATTCAATTTATCCATCCTGAAAACAAGTGGACCAGTGGTGCCATCAAGGCCTTGACTGTCGGGCAACCCATCTGGCTGGCCGTTTATATGGTCATGCTCTTCGTTCTCGGTTTAGCCTTTGCCTTTGTTAATGTTAGTGGTGAACAAATCTCTGAACGGATGCGCAAGTCGGGTGAATACATCTATGGTGTTTATCCAGGTCAAGAAACCAGTGCTTATATCAACCGCTTAGTTCTTAGGCTTGGTTTCATCGGTGCCCTTTACATGCTCTTTATGGCAGGGGTTCCCATGTTAGTTGTCTTGGTCAATCCAGATTATTTGCAACTGAGTATGATTCCAGGGACCTTCTTGATTTTTAGCGGTATGATTTACAATGTTAACGAGGAAATGAAAGCTTTGAAGCTCAACACTTCCTATACCCCACTTTTTGAAAATGTATAAAACACTCACCCCTCATAGGGTTGAGAGGTAGGCTGGTGACATGTGATCGGTCTACCCCTCAATCTCAAGTATTGTGATGTAAAGACAATAAAGGAGAATTCATGTATTATTTTATTCCAGCTTGGTATGGGCAGACGGATGAATTTTGGAAGACGTCCATTGATCCTTGGTATCTGACACGTCAAAAAATTGAATTTGATGATAGTCTACACCAAGTCCGTATTTTTCAAGATGAGGAGCTGACTCCGCAGCTCTTGCTTTTGGCCTACCAGCCACATTTGCGTTATTTCTTACACCGTCATGATGTCTTGGAAGTTAAGGCCACAGCCATCTTTGACTTGGTTCAGGGAATTAGCGATGAAGCTATGCGAAACCTACAGGTAACCGATTTGGACTGGCCTGAAGGCTCTACTTTTGTCTATACACCGTTTGCTATTGTGGTTCAATGTCAGCACAAGCGTTATGCCGAAATTGAGTTCGGTACTGAGGGCTTTATTGCCATGATTCGCTACTTTGATGAAGAGCAAATCATCCGTGAAGATGTCTATGATGACCGTGGCTTTGTTTCAAGTAGTCTCTATTTTGAAAATGGTCAGCCAATCTATCGCAATTACCTAAATGCAAAGGGAGTTTGGCAACTTTGTCACTTCTTTGATGGGCGTGGGATTGTGGCTAATCCTAGAACAGACGGCCGCTTTAATAAGAGTTACTACGGTGACCTTTCGGAAGTCATTTGGGAATTTTTGGATAAATTTTTGGCAGAAAAAGTGACGAATGATGACCGTTTTGTTATAGCTTCAGACTTGCGTCACAACAAGCCCCTCTTTAATCACTTGCCAGCAGAAAATACCAAGATTTTGACCTGGTTTGCAGAACGAAATCAAGATGACAGTATTGATGCCTATGCAGGCTTCTTGCCGCAAGTGGACTTGTTGATTGCTGACCGCTATGATTACTTGGAGCAACTTCAGGTCGCCTATCCAGAAGAGGCCAAGAAGCTTAAACACATGGCTTCCTTTGATACCCGTTTGGCTTTGGGAACCAGTCAACGTGTCAAAGAGTCTAAGATTTTCTATCAGGTTGATTTGAATCAGTTGGATTTAGAGGCTATTTATCAAGTGTTAGCATTCGTAGCCAAGTATCCTAAGACTCGTGTTGAATTTGGGGCCTTTAATGCCAATCCAGAGCAACTTCAAAATTTGGAACATCAAGTTGAAAAAATGATTGACGAACGTTTTAGCTCAGAAGTCTTTGAAGAGGTTGTTGAAAGTAGTGGTGCGGAAAATAGATTGGAAGAAAACAATGAAATCATCAGTCGTTTTTCATTCCAAGACCTCCGTGACGAGACGGCTCTTATCAAGTCCCTTCAGTTTACACGACTTATTGTCGACTTGAGTAAGGAGCCTAACCGCTATACCCAAATCGCAGGAATCAGTGCCGGTATTCCACAGATTAACCGAGTGGCGTCTGAGTATGTGACCCATCAAGAAAATGGTTATATCTTGAAGCACTTGTCTGATTTTGAAAAGGGAGCTTATTACTATTTGGGACAGTTGAACAACTGGAACCGTTCGCTTATCTACTCTATTGAGAAAATTAAGGAAAATACAGGAGACCGTTTGGTGCAAAAATGGGAAAATTGGTTGAAGGAGGAGCAGCATGGCCAAGGATAAACGCTTGAAAATACTACAAGTTGGATCAGCTAACTGGTCAGAAAATCAGGAAATTCCTGAAAATATGAATTGGTATTTTAGTCCTCTTGGTCAGCTGGAGACCTTGCAAGAAACTATTGAAGCTGACGAAATCAAGACTTTCACAGCAGTTCTTGTAGATAGTCCTGAAGGGCTCGAGGAATTGATGGCTATTAGAGAATGTTTGATTCCTCATACTGTTTTCTTTGACCAAACCATAAAAGTATCAGACGAGAGCCTTCTTCAGTTTCTGAAGGAAATTTGTGCTGTTCCGACGGATTTTTCAAATCAAGGCCAGCTGATTATTACCCTTTCCAAAGCGCTCTTTTCAGGTCAATATGGGGATAAATTGTTTCCATTTAGGATTCAAGCCAACCCCAATTTCACGGGACAAGTGACTTATCATGGTTATGAGAGTGTGATTTTGTCAGGTGATTATGGTCAGGAGTATACGCCGGTTTTAGATTGGACCTATAATATCAGAGCCAGCAAGGAAAATCCTATTGAACTTTGGTTGGAATTTGACAAAGATGAAACCTGTGAGTGCCGTTTAATTCTCAATCTTGTGCCAGAAGGTTCAGTTGTAGATATCTTCAAGACCTACATCGTTTCAGAAGAAGAAATGCGCAAGGGAGCTATTGTCCTTGATGAGGATAGAACTTTCCTTTTGTCAGCGAGTCTGGAGATGAAGGGACAGGGTAAGATTACCATTGGTGGGCTCCACCAACGCTTGACTCGCTTCCAGTTTGGGAAGTTTGTCCTTGGCGGTGGTATTCTCCATGATCACAAACGTCAGGAAGTCAACTATTTCTTTTATCCTGGCGACTTCAAGCCACCTTTGTCTGTTTACTTTTCCGGTTTCCGTCCTGCCGAAGGTTTCGAAGGTTTTGGGATGATGAAAGCTTTGGGAACTCCCTTTTTGCTCTTTTCAGACCCTCGACTCCTAGGGGGAGCCTTCTACATGGGAACGAAAGAATTTGAAAATAGTATCAAGAACACTATTCAACATTACTTGGATTATCTAGGCTTTGATAATGATCAACTCATCCTCTCTGGGATGTCTATGGGAACTTTTCCATCAATGTACTACGGTGCAGACTTTGAACCTCATGCCATTATCATGTCTAAACCTCTCGCTAATGTTGGTACGATCGGTAACCGTGCCCGACTCTTGGCGCCAGAGGTCTTTCCAACAGGGATTGATGTCTTGCATTTGCAGACAGGACGTTTGGATAATGACGGTGTTGAGGCCCTTAATCAGAAGTTCTGGGATAAGTTTAAAAAAGCAGATTTTTCAAACACGACCTTTGGTCTTTCCTACATGAAGGATGAGGACATGGATCCGACGGCTTACGAGGATATCACCAAGTCTCTCTATTACTCGGGGTCTAAGATTCTTAGCAAGGGAACATCAGGTCGACACAACGATGATTCTGCTACGGCGACAACTTGGTTTGTCAATTTTTACCGTATGATTTTAGAAAATGATTTTGGAAGGAAGGAGTAAGAATGTT
>OBXB01000133.1_pt1 | contig 17341 bp, 26 predicted proteins | sample 1476581 | NCBI WGS metagenome assembly OBXB01 (sample SAMEA2580147, study PRJEB22360) | human gut metagenome | biome: human gut; feature: human-associated habitat; material: faeces | place: Denmark | collected 2008/2010
CTTACAGCCGAACCCGGCTAACATAAGCCAGTTTAGAGCGTCAAGAGATAGATTGTACTTCTGACCGCCGTTAGACGATTTAGAGCCGTTCTGATAGCTTACATGAGTACGCCCTACAGTCATGCTTGCTAGTGATGTCTTATCTTCAGCGGTCATAATGCCACTAGAATCTAAATAAGCGATTTGATAAGCCACCGCCTTCTTGACTGCTTGCTTGCGTGGTTCGAAGTCCGTTTCAAAATCGGTGAAATCGTAGAAGTTTTTGATATACAAGTCGACAGCCATCGCTGCACGAGCTTCTAGCTTTTCAAAATCTTCTACGTCATCGAAACCAAGATTTGAAAATTCTTCTTTGGTTAAATACGTCATTTAACCACCTCCTTCCTTTACTTTAGGAGGTCTAAGAGTTCCGCCTTGGTAAGCGCTGAAATACCAGTAAAACCTCGTTGCTGCGCAATAATGCGCAAGTCAGCGACAGTCTTGTCCTCTAGTGTTTCAGTCACTTCTTCTTGAACGTCATTAACGAGTGCTGTTTGCTCGCCGTTGAAATGACGACGCATTAACATACCCATTAGGCACCTCCGAACTTAACCACCTTAGAGTCATCATAGAGATAAACACCGTAGTATTCATCTCCAGAATAGACAGTAGTCTTTTTCAAAATGTCACGGTCATTTTCAATCATGACATCACGTTTCAAGTTGATCACGAATGCTCCGTATTTAGCATCGTCGTCTGTGTCAGTTTGAAGTGAGGAAACCTTAACAAGGAAACCTTTACCTTCTTCAACTTTCTTAGTACGAACGATTTGCACGCCAGCCACTTCACCGAAAGTACCAGATACGACTACATCAGCCCCAACTTCTGAACCTTTCAACCAGTTTTGACCAGCGTCAGCACGCAATTTGATAGCGTCTTTTGGATTGATAAGTGCCACATAACGAGCGTCTTCTTCATCAGCAAATACTTCCAAAGCTTTGTCGATGTTGGCTACTGTAGTAGGTGCATCAGCGATGTTCTGAGTGGCAGTTTTAGCTACTTCCACAATGTCGTTATCGACTTTGTTAGCGATAGCCAAAGCGATTTGGTTAGTTGCTTCACCATAAACATTCCCATGACCAACCAAGGCGGCTTTATCTGTGATTTCGATAGCTTTACCAGCTTGTTTGATTTTCATTTTTGTTTCTTTAGTCCCAAGTTGGTCGATTGGAATAGCTTGGCCTTCAGTGATTTCAGTGGCATCACCAGAGTAAGTCCATTGTGGGACGGTCAATTCATCACCGGGACGACCTACAAGAGTGGTGTCGATAAATGCAAGAGGTGTGAATTTGATGAGTTTAGGCAATTTAGCTGAAACCATGTCAGCCATTACCTGTGGATTAATGACTTGTGCAGTCGTAGTAGTTCCTAGAACCATAGATTAAATCATCCTTTCAATTGTTGATATAGCTCTGGGTCTTTATCAAAGAGTTCTTGACGCTCATTGATACCCATACGTTTAAAATCTTCTTTGGTAAGTCCATTCTGACTAGCAGCCGGATTGCCACCAGCAAAGATTTTAGGCTGCGCCGCTTGTTCCTCCTGTTTGAATAGATATGGGCTTGTCTCTTTCAATCCTTTAATGACCTTGTCTAGTTTAGGGTTACCAGCTTCATCAAGTTCGATTTCGTCAAAATTGATAAACTTAGCAAGGTCGTCTGAATTGTGAGCATCCACATCCTTCAAAGCAAGACGAATAGCGTTTGATTTGTTAACTTGAGCAAGATTAGCTTCACTGTCAGTCTTGTAAGCTTCAAATTTAGCTTGCAAGTCAGTCAATTGTTGTTTGACTTCCTCACTCGCTCCCTCTTTGGCTTGCAAATCGTTGAGTGCTTGGCTTTGTTGCTCAAGTTGTTGTTTAAGGCTGTCGTTTTCAGCTTGTAATTCAGACTTAGCTTGTGTTTTAGCGTTCTCAATCCCAGAACCGTACGCATTCATTAAGGAATCAATCACTGCCTTGTCTTCGATACCAGCTTCAACTAACATGTCACGTTTTAAACTCATGCTTAAAACTCCTTTGTTTTACGCCACGATGGGCAGAATTAGACAGTTTTACGCCATGCTCCAGGGCAAAACAAAAACCGCCTCGAATTCGATACGGTTTCTAGTGGTTTATAGCAGTTTATTACATGAAAAAAGCGCCTAGATTGAACTAAGCGCTAAGTTACGTTTTTTGAGTTCAGCCATGATAGCCTCCTCATCTTCTTTGGAAAATGTGGTAAACCTCAAATGTGATAATTCTTCATCTGTCATCTCAGACGGGATGAGCTTAGGAGAACTCAACCCCATTGAGTCAATCTGAGAAAAAGCCTCTGATAAGTTCATTATTACTCGTCCTTTCTGACATTCATTTCAAGGACTATGCCGCCCTTGTTTTCTTTCGCACTAATTATATCATATTTAGTGCCTCTTGGTAGAATAATCTCACTTTCGTCATCATTATCCGTGAAATATATTTGATGATTTTTAGGAATGTTGATGATTGTTTTAACAGGTCTATTCTTAAAGTAATTGTACTGAGGAATATAGCTTGTTGAGGTGTACCCATCGTTACTATATTCGGCTTTACCTGAGTTCAACATGTCCATAAAGTTGTCATAGTCTTTCAGTAAGTGCTGATTTTGCTCCACTACTGATTTCAGATAGACATTATCATCAAACCTATTGACTTTGGTATTCTTCAAGATCTTATTTTTCTCAACTACTCCATCAAGAGTATTTACAATCTTCTGATATTCAGGAGGCATTGCATTCTTATCTCTCAGGAATTTATTGATAGCAAAGCTGTGAGCTGTACCGATATAACCCAAACTTTGAGGGTTTTCATCAGCATACAATACCTTGCGCTCAGGTTTAGTGATTTTCCCTCCAACTTTTTTGAAAGCTGGAATCTCGCCATCTTTGATGTAATGATGTTCTGACATCCTCTTTCTTAGCTGAGTTTCTTTTTTAGCCTCTGCATAAGGGTCAGCATAATATTTCTCTCTAGCGTAATCACGATGTAGAAACGGATGTTGTTTGAGATAGTCTCTCATGGCTCCCTGTTGGATCCTAACCTTGCTCTTATACTTGTCTATCAGCTCCTGATCACCTAGTTTCTCTGCTACATGCAACATCTCCTTAGATTGCCTAATAGAGCGTTCAATGGCTCTCTGCTTAGATTGAGCATTAGCGTTTTCTATTGCTTGCTCTGGCGTTAAGCCTTTCAAGTCATCGTCAATATCTGGCATATAGTTGACCCCTGGAATAAAAGGGGTCATAGTATGGCCGCAGTTAATACCTTGACATCCTCCGGGCTTACCATAGCCATAATCATCGAGGGCGAAGATTTTAATGCCTTCTTCCGTCCTAGCTTGACCAGTAGTTACTATCTGATTTTGGAGAGGTGCACACATTTCCCTAGCTGCCGCCTTGATAGAGTAATAGAACGTATCAATACCCAACTCTTGAGCTGGTCTCATTCGCATTTCATTGAATGTACGTCTAGCAGTCGTTTTAATAACCGTCCTAGCGTAAGCGTCAGCTCTCTGCCTGCGTCCTGCTCTATCAGTGTAGCCATAGAATCCACGCTCTTGAAACTTCATTATCGTTTCATCTAGGGCTTTCTGAGGTGTTGCCATGCCAGTGATTACTTTAGCTACCGTAGTCTCAATAATATCCTTGTAAGTAGCTTGCACACTCTTTGGCAGTGTCGTATTGATAAGGTTATGAACATCATTAACTGCTTGATTAGAGTAGCTGATAAGGTCTTTCATTACCTTGTAATCGTAAGCGTTAGAATTTAATTGAGCGTGAGTGTCCTTATAGACTTGATACCCTTCATTCTCAATAATGTATCGAATCTGTTTCTCAGCGATACCAGAATACTCAGCAATGAGTTTAATGTTGTGGTCATTCAACATCCCGACGTCTGCCATCTTCTCTAGTTGCCATAGATAAGGCTGTTGGTCAAGGTAGTAAGTCCCACGGTCATGTAGTCTCTCAACCACATTGTCGAATAGGTCGTTACATAGCTGACGATAGATGTCTGAAACATTATCAGCCATCAACATTAGCTGCTGGTCGTTTAGTTTGATACGCTTCTTTTTAGCCATAGCCTATCACTCCCCGTATATATCGACCTCGTCACTTGTCCTAAAACTATCAGCGCTTACCATAGTTTCATCGTTGATTGCTTGGTAAATCTCTTGAGCTTGTTCCTCGGTTACGTTAAGAGTTTTCTCGATTGCCATCACTTTCGGAGCAAGTCCAGACGCTACCATCTTAGACCAGTAATCAAACTCAGCATTTCTGTCAGTGAATACACCATCATCCAAGTCCACACTGATTTCATCCATTGTTGGAATCTCACCAGTGTAGAGATTGTAGATCTTAGCAAGCTCTAGGATTGAAATAACCAACTCTTTTAACGATTGCTCGACAAGAGTAGCGATAGAGTTCCGCATTTGATACGTGTCTGATTGCTCTGATACGACCTCTGTAGCGGTCTTCATGCTCTTGCCATCAAAGCTAAACATTCCAGCTGACACACCTAGTTGCATTTCAAATAGACTCAATCCCTTGTTGATAGCCTTGATGTAATCATCCGAACGGATATCTGTTGTAAGGTCGGTAATACCTACACCTTTATCTATATCGCCATTGTCAAACTGTTCATAGACATTGTGACCAGGTTCAAACTCACGCCTAACGACAATCTTCTCACCGCTTGCGTCGACTTGCGTGTCAATCATTTGAGTAGGCACTGCCACACGACGCTGTCCCATTTTGACTTCCCACATAAACTCATCATAAGTGGTGTTGATGAAGTCCATTGTGGTTTTAGCGTTGTCAAAAACAGATAAGCCTAGAGGACTGTTGATGTCCTTATTATTCATGCCAGGTGGCTTTAAATACGTGAATAGCGGTCTTGTAAGACCGTTTAACGTTACAGTTTCTTCCAAATCCTCATAGAGCATTGATAAAGGTACACGTTGACCGATACGGGTCTTAGACTCTGACTCGTATAACTCATTAGTTATCGTGTAGCTATCCTTAGACCACTCATGGAACTCGATAAGGCTATAGTATTTGGTTTTTTGCCCCTCTGTCTTGAGGGTTTTGGTGACGATTGCAGCACTCGATACATCTTGGGTGTTCGATTGCAGTGGCAAGAATACTGGCGCTTGTACAAACGACACTCTGACACGGTCTTCATCAACGTAAGGACGCATAGCAAGCCCACCGAGGGCAAGACAGCTCTCTAGGTAGCGTTCAAAGTTCTTGCTAAATCTGTCGGTCTTAAGCGTCTCATTGATAAACTCGTTAGCCGTCTCATTGTCAACTTGTATCTTAGCTTGCTCATTGAATACGAGACTAGCAACCTTCTTCGATGCCGTCCGTCCGATAGGTAAGTGGTTGAAATCACGTTTCAAATCTGTCCCGTTGCTATCTCGATAGCTCACACGGTCAAAGCTCCCCGAAAAATAGCGCAGATTGTCCATGATACGACTATATTCTTCTGGTGAGATAGCAATTTTAGGGTGGTCAGTGATACTGTTTAGGCTTTGATTAGTTATCACGTAATTACTCCTTTTGAAAATGTTCTTAATGGTCTGTATGATTCCCATTATTAGCTCCTTTAAGCTTTCAAATCTAACGCCCTAGCGTTATCTAAAACGAAATATTTCATAGAGTCGCAACAGTGGTCATCCTCTTTAATAACTTTCGGATCATCAGAATGTATCGTCTTCTCATCGTAGCGATACATCTTGTGTTCCTCGTAGAATATTTTGTTAGCTGGAATGTCCAAGTAATAGAACCGTCCCTCTGCTAACAAACTGATAACCATATCAATCATGGTCTGGTTCTTCTTCTTAGCCACTGGGTGCCAGCGTTCCCTATAATCTTTGAAATACTGATTACGAATGGCACCTTCAGCACTATCAATTGTCATTTTAAGTTTAGGCACTCGGTACTGTTTAAGTACCTTGTCAATGAAATTACTGATCATAACAGTTAATTCGCTAGGTGCCTTTTTAACGACCTGACCGGCTGGGCTGTAATAGAACGTATCTAGCAGAATCACATTGCCCTTTGCAGTCAGACCATAAGCACCGCAAGCTGTTGCTGATTGTTGGTGCCCCGTATCCATTGCGAATGATATCCCGATAAGTCTATCGTCCGTTGGCAAGCTATCGATAGCATGGAATGTACTCATGTTATAGACCTGATTACCAAGCCCAACCGCTTCACCAAGATATAGATAGCGGTAGTAGTCGTAATCGTTCTGTTTGATACGTTCGATATCCTCCAGCATTTGTTCAGTAACGAAACCTAACTCATCATCAAGATAGGTGCTTGAGTGTGCCAGATAGTTGTCGTTAGTCTTAACCTCTTCAAACCACTCGTTTATCCAGCTGTATGGATTTCTAGGTGGGTTATACGACCAAAAGAACTGAACAAAGGGCGCCTTCTCATGTTTCTGGCGCATGAATGTGACATTTGATTGGTCGAAGTCTTCAGCGTTGTTAAACTCAGCAGCTTCTTCATACCAAACAGCAATGATGTTTCCGATGTCATTTGATTTCAACTTTTGGAAGTCGTCTTGCCCGTAGAAATAGAAGGTTGAACCAGTCCGCTTGTGAACTATCTTAAATGGGCTTACAGTAGCTCTAAATTGAGTGTCCAGTCCAAACATACTGATAGCCCATTGAACCTTATTAAACACGCTGTCTCGAATTGTATTGGCTACTTTCCGAATGACGACAACATTAGCTTTCTCACCAACCATGATGTACTTAATCATCATATAGACGAGCTTAAGCACGATTACCGATGATTTGAAAGAGTTCCGTCCACCCTTTAGTACGTTGTAAGGCTTGTTAGACTGCCAAACCGATTTGAAATGCGGGTTAACATTCTTCTGAATATCAATCGTTGTCATTTGGGATATCCTCCCATGCGTTGATGATATTGACGTTCATAGTCCCTTCAACACCGCTGTCAAGCTGTTCTCTTAGCTTTCTGATCTCAAGTTCTAATTTCTCGGACTGTTTAGCCGTTGGATAGCGTTTCATCAGTTCGCTGCCAGCTTTAATAACTTCAGCAATGGACGGAGGTTTTTCAGTCTTGACAAATTGGCCAGTCACAGAATTAAGCTCGACGACTTCCTCTGTCAGTTCTTGCCTCAATATCGAAGTGAAGACTTGCATAACTTCGTCTTGTTTTGCAATTTTTTTCTTTTCAAGCTCTTTCAGTCGCTCTTCGATATAAGTTTTGACACCAACATTTGCCAACAATTCGTGACTTCTTTTCTTAGCGTATTTTTCGGAATAGCCCGCTTTTATCGCTGCCGTTTGAGCCACGCCAGATATCAAATATTCATCCGCAAATAATTTCTGTCGTTGATTTAGCCCAATATGTCCACCTCCTTCACTGCTAGATTTTTTGTGCATAAAAAAGACAACCCACAAAATGAGCTGTCTCCGTTTTTCTTCGATAATATAATAATACCACTTTAAACAGTTGCAAGGCACCGTGTTTTAGCCGTCAAAATACCGAAAATTCAGAGTTCTACGACTAATTGACCATTTCTGTACAATTCTGCAAATGCTAGGATAGCATTATTTAGCAATTCCTGAAAGGCCGTCCTCTCAAACCCAATTGACTGTGCTATTTGCCAATTTGGCTGGGGCGGATAAACTAGGTATTTCTCTATCAGTATTCTGCGATAGTCTGGACGGTATAGCCCACTAACTGCTTGCTCTATGGCTTCTAGCTCGTTCAGTGCATCGACACGCCTAACTGCAATATTCTCCACCGGTCTACTCACTCCACTGCCACCTCTGGGCATAAATGTGAATTCCTGTGTTATTTTCTGTTTAGCGCTATCGTGTGCAATTTCTCGCCATCGTGGGTATTCTCGAAGTTTGCGCTTGCAACGTTTGATAGTTGCTTTCTCATCAATTTCCGGCAATAGCATTGTTCTGCCCTCTCTGGTATAATAGTAGTGTTGATTTCCAAAGAGTGCCGGCCATTGCGTCGGTCTTTTTTATACCTTCTTTCTGATTTTGAAAGCTACGGAATTATCGGATTTGAAATCCGTAAATTAGACGGGCGAGGGATTCGAACCGCTACAAGCCCATAGCTAGTGCTGTATATAGCGCACGCTTAACACTAGCCTTATTACGCCCTAACTCGCCTTGCGTCCGATATTCAAGAGTGATACGGTCAACTTCACTATCTAGGCTCTCTGGCCACTCGTAGCGGTTGAATACATACTTAGCTATCTCACTGAATAGCTCTCTGGATAGCAATCCTTCTAGCTGAACCACCTTACGAGGTGTTAGATTAGCATGCTCTACATAGAGGGCATTGATAGCACTGTAGATAGTCTCAGCTTCTTTCTTCGTGCAGTTCTTGACATCCATGATATGAGCCACAATGCTGTTTGGATAAGTAGCTCTCATCGCTTCAACTTCCTTACGGAATCGTTTGAATAGCTCCTTAGTAAGTCCAGCATTCGTCTTATCGACTTCTTGCCGACCTGTGCCACACTTGCCAGAATAGTTCTCAGACAGATAAGCGTGCAAGTCGCTTATCAGGTCGCGTGAGAGAAACTCTTTTAGTTCGTTAGTAGTGTCAGGCGACAGTCTCGAGCGTTCTTTAACCACGTTGTCGAATCTCTGGAAATATTTCCTAGCTTGATGACGGTCACACTGTTTAACCTCTTGGATGTGCTTGGTAAGCGTTCTTTTGTGTTTTAATCTCAGTGTGTTAAATTCAACCACTAGTTTTTGGTGCAGTTTCTGAGTAAGGCCTGCATATTGGTAAATAGTCATGTCCTCACCTCTAATAGTTCTGGATTCTCCCATATATTCCCGATGATTGCGAATTCCACTGAATCTCCTTCTAGCAACTCTACCATCGGGACATCTTCGTTATCTTCAAAAGCATGGAACATTAAAATGCCTATCTTTCTATTTTGGAAAACTTTTGCAGTTATTGGCGTTTCAATGCCTTCCAAATTTATAGCAATAATATCCCCCTCGAAGATTTCCTCGCCATCCTTGTCAAATAAACCTGTGGATTGCATGAGATTGAGATCATTATTTAATATCAATTCGCCATCCCAAGAATCCTCGTCAATTACCCAAATATCATCATCACAGACCCACACTTCTTCTGGACTGTACATGCGACATAGCGAGCCGCTATCATAAGCTCTATATCTTGGAATCATTGTCCTCTCTCCTTCAAATAGCTGGGAATATCATCTCCAACGTTAACACTGTCGTACTGTTCCTTGCTGACAAGGAACTTGCCATAAGCTCCGCAATCAAGCGTATAGAGTTTTCCGACCATGGATTTTCCAGTAACCTTGCCATGTAATTCAACGGCATTGTCAGCTTTATGGATAACCACTGTCTCGATGGGTCTATTAACCACTCGCAAGACGGTAGTCACGTTAATGGCCAATGAGACCAGTAACAGAATCGTTGAGACTGCCAGCTCATTATAAATCCTCTTCTTTTGCGATCGTTTAAGATTAGTCATCTATTCACCCCCCACCAAACAGCGTGTGCCAAGCATAAACCGCAGCTACGACCATCAAAATAAATTTAATCGTTTCCATCATTCCACCTCCTCAACTTCCACGCCTTCGCAATCAAACACCCAATTGAACCCGTTCGTTTCAAGTTCTTTGCGGGTGTGAGTTGTTCTTACCCCATCCGCCCCATCAGCATCGTCAATAGTCCATTCGTCCAAATGTGTACCATAATTCAAAACGTCGTACCTGTCGTCAATTCCTTTAATCCGAACCATATATCTAGGTTCGTCCTCGACCTCGTACCCAAAGGCCCACGCTTGTGCAAAAATGTTCCCGTTCTCTTCGACCCATTTTTTCACGTCAACATAGAATCCATTGCTTGCGTCCAGAGTCAAATTGTCGAAAGCGTCAAAGATAGTTTGCCTTCCCGAAGTATCTTCTCGCCAATCGTTCTCTTTTAACCAATCCGCCACGTACTGCGGCACTACTGGTTTAGGGAAGAACGAGTCATATAAATCCTCGGCGTGGGCCATTGAAAGGTGCCCTACTGTTGCCAGTTTCTGTACTGCTTCATCTCTTTTCATCATCGTTAGTTCTCCTTAAAGATAATCAATGCAGAATTGTTAAAGTACGTAGCACTAATACCACTATCAGCAACCGCTGAAATGTTTGATTGATACTTAATATCAATTAATTCAATATCTGGATTTTCTTTCAAGAAATCATTTATTAACCCATCTATATCTTCAAAGTCAAACATACTTTGACTAGTTACTAAATATTTAGTTTTAATCATCTATAATAACTCCCAAACCTCTACAAGCGGGCTATTAAACACCCATTCAAAGCCTGCTTCTTTCAGCTCTTCCTTAGTAAATGAAGTTCTAAAAAGCGTACCTTCCTCTTCTATATCTATATTAATACTCCAATATTTATCTTTTACATCATAGTTTAAATAATAAAGATTAAAACCACCTATATCTTTAAATCTGACTTTATATAATTTTTGTTTAGTCATTGTCCACCTCACACATAATATTTTCGTTCAAAGTCAATCATCTCTTGCCTAAGTTCAATTCCTAGACGTTTGATTTTTGATTTATTAGCTGCCGATGCTGTCCACTCGTTCGGTGGTTCTTTAGAAAGATTTTTACACTCAGAAATGTATTTATCGAACATGCTTTTTACGTAATCTAATTCATCCATCACATTCCACCATTTCCACCTTATATTTTTGTGCGTTGCGATATTTCAATCTCAATCTGTGCAATTCATTAATAGCGTCGTTCTTATTGCTGAATACTTGCTCGCTGTCTTCCATGTTGTCGTAGTAAACTATAACTTTGTATTTCATGTCATTCCTCGCTTTTATCTATGTAGATTACTGTTGCTGTGTATTTTACATAAACGCCATCATCCTCCCGATCCACAGCCAACTTCACATCTATCAGTTCTTTATTTTGACTTTCAATCCACGTATTAATTTCTTCGTCAAGCGTGTCACAGTTATATAGTTCGCTAAAAAATTTTACTTTTCGCATAGCTCCATCATTCCTTTCAATAGTTCTTCATCCGGCAATTGCTCCAACGTTAGAATCCGGTTGAGTTTCTTATTCCCAATACCTAATTTCATTGCTACTGCGCCGTTCTTTTGATGCGTGGTATAAAACCAGAGTCTAAAAAACTCTACATATTCTAATACCGTTACCGGTTCGTATGGCCGTAGTGCGTATTTAACACCAGCCATACGGTCATTCCATCGTTTTACCATCGACTATTTCCATAGCCTCCTTAACACTTCTTGCCACACCTACGAGCGCTCCTCGTTTTCGCATGGCATCCATAAATTTCTTTTGGTCGTCTCTCACTCGACCTTTTTCATTTTTTACCTCGATGAAAAATATCTGTCCGTCTGGTCTAAATCCAAATAGGTCACAAAAACCCTTTGGTGCTCCAGTATCGAACCAACGCCCGTCCGCCATCCTGACCTTACCAACGTTAATTCGAAATACCATATAGCCAGCTTTGGATAATTCCACCCGTATTTGGTTTTGAATACTATGTTCAGAACTCACTTAAAAATAGTTCCCTTTCTTGTTTTTATAAAAGTAACCGTCTAAAACCCAATGATACCAAGGGTTTTGACAGTTTTTTAGCCTAAAAGTTACGGTTACCATAAGTAGTTCTATTTATATATATTTTATTTATTTATTTATTTATTATTTCAATATATAAGTAAAGTAACAAAGTAACTAAGTATAGTAAAACAGTATCATTAAAGGGTTTATAGATGTTACTGTATGTCATTTTTTAAGGTAACCTAAACAGTAACTGTAACTTTTTCATAGCACACCGTAGGTGAATCACGTTCTTCATCAGACCAAGAGAATGTGTAGTAATGTTTCGGAACATCGACTGATGGGATAAAACCTTTCCCTGGTCTTGAACGTTTCTTAACCCATTCAGACGGTACTACTTTGGCTAATTGATTTTCAAACTTGCGTTTGGTCAATTTAGTAACGCCTTCTTCCTTGCACCACTCTTGATACAACCACCACAAAAACCTTGAGGGTAGGCGAGTGGATTCGAACTTGTCGAACCATTCAACTACGAATGATTTAACCGTGTCATTGCTTTCCTTGAAATCTTCCAAGGCTTCAATAGATGCTTGTGGTTCATCAAATCGAGTGAAGGATAGTTCTAATGCTTTCTTCAAAACATATTCGAGGACATCTTTGCGATAAATGTAGTCGTCTTTGATTGCCCAATTATCATCCTTTGTGCTGAATGATTTTTTAAACGGTATGATCACGAAACGGCGATAAGTTCCGTTCGTCTTGTTCTTAAATCGCGGTAACTCGTTGGTAGACTGGATGACCGTCTTCTTAAAGACTGTTGTATAAGGTTGTTTGTTCTTTTCCTCCACCAATACTGGCTCACCGGTAACGACTGAGTTAAAGTTGGAAGATTCATCCACATAGATACCCGCTTGGACGTCGTCACCGATAATGACCGTTTTTCCTTCAATCATCGACAAAGCGAAACGCTCTGAAAATTGATTGAGTTTAAGACTAGCAATGTTCTTAATTCCGACAAGGTTGGTGATAAGTTGCTGCACTGTACCCTTACCGTCATTACCCTCACCGACAAACCAGATAGATTTTCGGTAAGAGTAATTTCCGTTAAGGCTGGCAGAAATGACTTGCCAGATAAGTTTTACAAGGGCTTCATCCCCACTCATAAGGTCTAGTAACCAACCATCCACATCCCAACCGTCAATCACTGGTGATTCTGCGAATTGGTCGTAAGAGGTAGCTATTGTTGAAAAGGCTACGAACTCATGCGTAAATGGTTTTAAGATACGTTCCTTTTTATCGTAGATGCCGTTTTTAACAAGGATAAAACGGTTAGGTTCTTCAAACTCACCGACAGCAAAGTTACAAGAGAAATCTTCTCGTTGGTTTACTCTGGTAGTTGATGCAAGCATGAATAGAACGTTTTTAGCCTTGGTCTCATTAAAGTTAGGCTCTAGCAATCGAATGACACGGTAAGCGAAACTAGGGTCTTTGTGGTAGTAGCCTTTATCTGGGTCATAAATAGCCACACGATCATTAGGAAGGTTAATGATATAGAGGATTTCTTCCATCCCTTCCGCTACTGCTAATTCAGTTAGGCGGGTAGGTGGATTATCCTTCTTCTCCTCTACGCCATATTGGTTGGGTTTCTTCCACGATGCTTTCTCCAGCCACGTTTCACGGTAATTTTTACATGCCAAACGGATTTCTCGCCAATCGTTAGGTTTTTTTAGGAACACTGGACGGTCAACAACTCTTTCCTTGTATTCTTCATTAATCTGTTGAATGTGTGGCGGTATTTTCATGTTTACTGTCTGTGTCCTTTCTAAGCATACTTGTAAACGTCCTGTCGAACTCGCTGTCTGACAAACTTTCCGGAGTGTAGTGATTGGCAATTTTTGCTAACAAATAAACCGCATCCACATCTACCTCACGAATTAGTAGGCCACCGACGAAACTAGCTAGGGCGTTATTTCTTCCTCCTTTATCACCAAAACCGAAAACGATTTGCTCGAATAATTTAGCGGTTTTATTTGAAAACTCACCTTTTTTATAGTTTGTTGAAAAACTTAAAGGTTTATATTCCTGCTCCGATTTCAGGATATCCACTATTTCTTTAGGGGCTTCAGCTATCGTGTCGGTGTCTTTGTTCCAAGAATATTTCCCTTTTGGATTATTGCTTGGTGCTACTAAAATGTAATTGTTGTTGTTTGCCTTAATATCAATACCAGGTTTAACTCGAATATCTTGGCTAATATTTACGCCTTTTGGTTTTTTTAAGAAGATATGTTTCCCACCAGAAGGCGTATTAGCCGTTAATGTTTTCGGAATATACTTGGATAGTTCCCAATCTTCTAAAGACTGGTAGCCATCCTCACTTTCTGAAACATCGATATCGATGACAAAAAAGTCAGTCGTACGTAGTGCAATGTTGGCGTCTGGGTGTTCGTGCCACAAACGTTTTACTTCTTCTTCACTAAACGTCTTATCTTTGAACTTGGTGACTGCACGTTTACTTGTTTTGTCTATTGGGATGACCGAAAAACCTAGCTTTTGATAATGAAGGGCGTAATCTACCATCCCTACCATAGCTTTAGAACGGCAAATCTAGATCTGGTACTTCGGGTGCTTTTTCTGCTTTCGCAGAATAAGGTGGCAACTCTGTTTGTTCACGTTTTTTAACACGCAAGTTTTCGTAAACCTTGCCATTCCATTCTGAAGTTTCGTTTTCAACCGTAACTTTCATAGACTTACCTTTGATAAGATCTAGGAATTGCTCGATTGTTTGAATGTCGGTTTTTTCCGGAACTTTAGCAGCCTTACAATACATTTGAAGCACCCACTCTGGATATTGCAGAGTGGTCTTGTTGACATATACTTTGTCGAAAATCAGATTGTTACGGAATTTCTGTTGATAATCATCACGGATTTTAAGACGAATATCCAAGAAATCAGTTCCGCTTTGTGTTGCCGATTGTTCAGCTTGTGATACATAGACTTCATAAGTTCCGTTTTCGATTGCTGCGAATTGTTCTGCTGCTTCATAATTTACTGAAAGAATTCCCATAGTTTTTTATCTCCAAATATTTAATTCATTTTGTTTGTGCCACAACCACCCTGGTTGATAGCCGTTAAGTAGTCGGAACGCTTTAAGTTCCGCTAGGTTCTTACAACGTGTGTAATTTCTCTTGTAGGTCTTAACTCTGCGATAAATTTCCGCTTCTTCTTTTTTGACTTCTACCATCTCACCTTGGATGGAAACGAATTCCATTCCTTGGTTGATTTCTTCTAATTCGATATCAATGCTTTCTTGTTCAACATCTCTGATTTCCTTTTTCTTAACAACCACTGCTCCACAATAGGGACAGTTCCCGTCGATTAATTGATCTCGCCAAAACGTTGCAAAACAATCCTCGCAAGTAACAGTTGATTTCTCACTGTTATTCTTGTTAGTTTTAACACCATCCAATGTCCACTCACGGTCATCGTTTGGCAATCCGTGTGTATTGTAATTCCCAACGTGGTCAATTAAGATAGCTCTTTTACCTTCCCTTGGGTTTAACGCCCTCATAGCAAATTGTAAATAGAGTGATAATGATTTAGTTGGTCTCAGCATGATACAGACATCAACGCCTGGCAGGTCAATTCCTTCAGTGAATAAGTTGACGTTTACCATAATCATTAGCTCGCCATTTCTAAAACGTTCCATAGCTTCAGCACGCTCTTTTTTTGGTGTTTTACCGGAAACTATAGCAGCACTATAACCATTCTCGTTGAAACGATCAGCAACTCGTTTAGCATATTCTACGTTGTGGACATAGACAATGGCTTGTTTACCTTCTGCTAAACGCTTGTAGTGGTCGATATAGTCACCGTATGTTGCTGCCGATGATTCGAACGCACTGTCTATGGATTGATTGGTGTATTCACCCGAACGGGTTTTGAGCTTATCTAAATCTAGTAGGTTGATTGAGTAGTAACTAAACTCTGAAATGTTTCCGTTCTCTTGTAGCCATTTAACCGATTTTCCTTCGACTAAATCTTCAGCTAGATCACGGAAACCAGCGCCATCTAGTCGGATAGGTGTCCCAGTGAAGAATAGCTGGGTTGCATCTTTGAAATAAGTTAAGATGGTCTGATATTGCTTGGCTTTGATGTGATGGGCTTCATCAACCAGTATCACATCGAATTTAGGCAGTTTATCTAGTTTCTTAACAAGACTTCCTACTGTTCCGATGGTGACATTGTCAAGATTGACGCCGCCACGCTCAAAGGTTGCTATAACTTGCTCATTAATCTCTTTGCGATGACTAAAGAACAAGACTTTTTTGTTTTTATCCGTGGCATTTTTAGCAATGTAAGCCATCACTACTGTTTTGCCACTACGAGGGGGCGATTGAACCATGATTTTGCGATTGCCTCGCTTCATGGATTCGATTATGTCAGTTATCAGTTCCTTCTGGTAATCCCGTAGCAAAAAGCTCATCTACCTTACACCCCTTTCGCTCATCGAGACGATTTTTGGCGTAAACACTAGCTGACGGTTGCAAGATGAACCCTCTTACTTCCTCACCATCTTCAGTAGTTTTCTTAACAAGTCTAGCAACCACATCCGTTAAACCAAGGAAGTTGTTCAAGATTTTTGAGCGAATATCTGGCATGGCACGATTGTAGATAATGCCATTCTCATCCGTCCACTGATCAGAGGTTTCCCATGCGATAAACACGATTCGTTTGTTGAGTTGCAACAAAGCTCGTAAGCTATCAAGGATAGTGAAATCGACACGTTGGTAATCAGCTTGTGAAGGAACACGGTTGTTGTTTCCTTCACGCCCTAGGTTAGATAGGCATGCTCGGAATAGCTCTGAAACGTTGTCAACTACGATTGTGTCGTATGGTTGGCCAGCACCTTTTAAGAGTTCCTTAACGATTGTTAACCACTCATCCCAAATTTTATGAGTGTCTACGTCTGCGATATCGATGTTTTCACAACCGCTTAACACTTTGGCTGATTTATCAATATTGATAACCAGTGTTTTGCCAGGGATATGTTTGACTGCTGAAGTCTTACCAAATCCCGGATTGCCATAGATCAGATAACAAGCATCGTTATTTTTTAATTCTGTCGCTTTAGTAATTTTCATCGAATACTTAAATTACTCCTTTCTTCAATGTGAGCACCTCGGATGGTTGCACCACTCTCCAAGAGTTTTTTAATTTCTTTTTTATCCGGCTTGTAGCTAACGATTTGATACTTTTTAGGAAGTTTATCTTCATCGACTACTACTGCTTTAGATTTTCTAAAGCCTACCTTGAATAGTGTGGTATCAACTCTGGTTTGACCAGTTTCAGTCATACTAACCGCAAGTGCTGCTTTTAGGTTGTCAATTTTTGACTGATCGGACTTATTTAATCCGTCTAAACGTTTCTTTTCGTTTTTGCGAGCTTCAATGTCTGCCTCAAGCGACTTAATGACTTTGACATAGCCTTCTACCTTATTTTCATAATCGCTAGTCCAGTCAATAGACTCTAGTGTGTCCAGCTTCGTTTCATCGTCAATTTCCATGTTATAAATCTCAAGGAATTGACCTGTTAATTCATATAATGTTGCCATATTTAATACCTGCCCTTCCATCACTTCTGTCTTGTTACTTCGCAAATATTTCTAGGAGTGCTTTGATATCATCTTCCTTGA
>OBXB01000139.1_pt1 | contig 16291 bp, 16 predicted proteins | sample 1476581 | NCBI WGS metagenome assembly OBXB01 (sample SAMEA2580147, study PRJEB22360) | human gut metagenome | biome: human gut; feature: human-associated habitat; material: faeces | place: Denmark | collected 2008/2010
GATAAAGACCCAGAGCTATATCAACAATTGAAAGGATGATTTAATCTATGGTTCTTGGAACAACAACGACTGCACAAGTCATCAATCCACAGGTAATGGCTGACATGGTTTCAGCTAAATTGCCTAAACTTATCAAATTCACACCACTCGCAGTGGTCGAAACTACTCTTGTAGGCCGTCCAGGTGACGAACTCACAGTACCACAATGGACATATTCTGGTGATGCCACTGAAATCACTGAGGGGCAAGCTATTCCAATTGACCAATTGGGCACTAAAGAAACCAAAATGAAAATCAAACAGGCTGGTAAAGCGATTGAAATCACTGATAAAGCTGCCTTGGTTGGCCATGGTAATGTTTACGGTGAAGCTACTAACCAGATTGCATTGGCTATCGCTAACAAGGTTGACAACGACATCGTTGAAGTTGCTAAAACTGCAACACAAAACATCACTGAAGCTCCTGTTTCAGTAGCAAACATCGACAAAGCCTTGGAAATCTTTGCAGACGAAGAAGACGCTCGCTATGTGGCCCTTATCAATCCAAAGGACGCTATCAAATTGCGTGCTGACGCAGGTCAAAACTGGCTCAAAGGTTCAGAAGTTGGTGCTGATGTTGTCGTGTCTGGTACTTTCGGTGAAGTCGCTGGCGTGCAAATCGTCCGCACTAAGAAAGTTGAAGAAGGTAAAGGCTTCCTTGTTAAGGTTTCCTCACTTCAAACAGATACAGACGACGATGCCAAATATGGTGCATTCGTGATCAACTTGAAACGTGATGTCATGATTGAAAATGACCGTGACATCTTGAAAAAGACTACTGTCTATTCTGGTGATGAATACTACGGTGTTTATCTCTATGACGATTCAAAAGTAGTCAAATTCGGAGGTGCCTAATGGGGATGTTAATGCGTCGTCATACTATCGGCGAGCAAAATGCACCCGTTAATGACGTTCAAGAAGAAGTGGCTGAAACACTAGAAGACAAGACCGTCGCTGACCTGCGCATTATTGCGCAGCAACGAGGTTTTACTGGTATTTCAGCTCTTACCAAGGCGGAACTCTTAGACCTCCTAAAGTAGCGGAAGGAGGTGGTTAAATGACGTATTTAACCAAAGAAGAATTTTTAAAACTTGGATTTGAAGCAGTGGAAGATTTTGAAAAACTAGAAGCTCGTGCAGCAATGGCTGTCGACTTGTATATCAAGAACTTCTACGATTTCACCGATTTTGAAACGGACTTTGAACCACGCAAGAAGGATGTTAAGAAAGCAGTCGCATTTCAAATCGCTTATCTCGAATCTAGTGGCATTATGACCGCTGAGGATAAGACATCACTAGCAAGCATGACTGTCGGGCGCACTCATGTAAGCTATCAGGACGGCTCTAAATCGTCCCACGATGGTAAGCGGTTCAATCTATCTCTTGACGCTCTAAACTGGCTTATGTTAGCCGGGTTCGGCTGTAAGGCGGTGTCCTATGATAGATAAGCGTATGTTAGTTGATACTGTCACTATTCAAAAACCAGCGGGAGAGAAGGATGGATGGGGAAAAGTAATATATGATGAGCCCAAAACTCTTAAACCCGTTAGATTTGATAGGGCTGTATCTCACACTGGCAGTGGTCAAAATCGGACTGAGAATCATTTCTCGGTTCTCATGGTCTATCCGAAATATACGCCCATAGAGTTGGATGATAGTTGGTTGAATGGTCTAGTTAATGACACTCACCGAGACTATATTATCCGTAAAATTATCCCTCAATATCACCCTTTCAAGCATACAATTCTATGCTATGAAGTTGAGGTGATTTGATGGGCGCTAATGTAACTGTCAAGGTAGACCTCAAGGGGTTGGAAAAGAAATGCAGTCCCGAAGCAGTCAGACGTGGTCAGATTGCCATGAGTAGCCAAATGCTTATGGATATGAATAAGTACACGCCAGTACAATCTGGGCATTTGCGAGGTAGCGGGCATTCTAACGTTGATACGTTGGTTTGGTCAACGCCTTATGCAAGAATTAGGTTCTACAATCGTAGACTTAAGCTCTTCTTCTCAGAGAAACAACGAAAGTTCTTCTTTGCGAACAAGGATAGGTTACTCGCACATAAGCCTAAACCGGGAACCGGTGGGCGTTGGGACAAGAAAGCTGTTGCTAAACACAGGAAACAGTGGGGACAAGTTGCTATTAAAGCTATGGGGGTTAAATAATGGATAATAATGATTTTTCAGATGTGCTGAAGGACTTCCTAGTAGGTCTAGGTTTACCACTGACACCTCGTTTAGATTACTTAAACGAAAGTGAAGACTTGGTAATATACGCATTGCCCGGTGGCAAAGTTGAAGATGAAGACATGGCTGGCACACAGATTCTATCATTGCCTTATGAAATTGCCATCAAATCAAAAGACCAGCAAAAGGCCAATGCCATCTTATGGAAGATAAACACTGAGCTTTCCAAAATCGGAATTGAGTTACCAAGTTTAAATAATTCATACACATTCTTAGCCTTGACCGTCGAGACACCGAGTTTAAACGATGCCGACGAGCAGGGCTTTTATATTTACTTGCTTGATTTGCAAGCAAGACTAGAAGTAGAAAGGAGCCTTAATTAATGGCTAAATTTAAAAATGCGATTCGCAAACACTATATCGCACCATACGACCCAGAACATCCAGACACACCACCAACTGATGATAAGTATCTTTGGATCGCCAAAGGTATCAAAGAATCTGCACCAGAGAATGACGCAGAAGATGATGACGTTGCTTATTTCGACGGTGACGGTACTAAAGAAAAAATCATCACTTCTAAATCTCGTGGTCGTTCATTCGAAGGACACCGTGACCATGGTGATAAAGCTCAAGACTTTGTTGCTGATAAAGAAGACGCTGTAGGTGATGACCTTATTGTCTGGTACAAAGAAGTAGTACCAACAGGAAAATATTACAAAGAAGGTCTTGCTCGACTTTCTGAAATCGAAACTGGAGACGGGGAAGCGTCAGAGCTTGAAACAATCAAGTTCCAAGTTAACTGGTCTCGTACTCCAGAAAAACATGACATCACTGCATCACCAGCCGCAGCAGTAGCAGCCGCTGGCACTGGTTCAGAAACTTCTGGACGTACAGCGTCACCAGATTCTAGTCGTTCTGGTGCTTCATCAGAAACTGCATCAGCAGTAACAACTGGATAACTTAACTAAATAAAACAAAGATAAGACAACTAAGAGGGTGGGGGTTAGCCCTTGCCCTCTTTTTTCGTATTCAAAAAAGGAGAAATAACAACATGGTAGTAATTAAAAAACGTAGCAATGTCATTCCTGTAGATTTTGGTGAATTCCAACTTAACTTCCCGGTTTCAGACGGTAATATTCAACGCATGAAGGCGGTTGGTGAGGATTTGCAAGCCAAAGGGCAAGCGTTCCAAGAGACAAGCGATGAAGAAGCTCTTGGAGCATTGAAAGCATTGGTAGAAGATGGTTTCAACCAAGTATTTGATGATGAAGAAGCGTTTAAACAAGTCTATGCATTCGCTGGTCAGTCAACAATTAACGCTATGTTCTATCTCATTGAAGCCATCAAAGGTATTTCAGAGGAATTTGAAAACCAAAACTCAAAAGCTGCCCTCGACAAATATCTAAATGCTTGATTTATCACGGAAGCTAACAGATAAGTTAGTAATCGATGATAAAGAATTCCCTCTTAATCTGTCCTTTGATAACGTTTTAAGGCTGTTTGAGATGTGGCAAGATGCAGAGGTCCCAGAGTTTGTTAAGCCTCATTTTGGAATCCGTATCTTGACTGGCGAGACTTTAGAAGATTTCAGCGTCGAAGAAATGTCAGAGATATTCAACGAGGTTTTCGAAGAACATATCAGCTTGTCAGAGGTCGAGGACAACCATGTCGAGTATGACCTTGCTGGTAACCCCATGAAGACCACGGCAAGCAATGGCAAGCAAGAGCAAGCACCTTATGACATTCGTTTTGACGGCGACTATATCTATGCGTCATTCTTGCAAGCCTACGGCATTGATCTATTCGATGTCCAAGGGAAACTTCACTGGAAAAAGTTCAACGCTCTACTATCTGGACTTCCAGAGGGTACGAAGTTCATGGAAGTTATCAAAATCCGGAAATGGAAGCCACAAAAGGGCGATTCAGCAGAATACAAAGAGGAAATGCGTAGGCTTCAGAAAGATTATGCTCTCCCTAACGAGATTATCGAGGAAGAAGAGGAGTATGAAGAAGAATTTTAGAAAGGAGGTAATAATCTATGGCAGATGGTACAGTCACCATTAAGGCATTGTTCGATGGGAAGGATGCTGAAAGTGGGGCTAAACGTATCAAGAGCTCTTTAGAAGGCTTGAAAAGTGGAGCTGGTAAGGTTGGTTCGGTCTTCAAATCTGTATTAGGTGCCAACTTAATCGGTGGTGCTATCATGGGCGGAATCAGTGCTATTGGTGGTGGTATCAAATCCATGGTTGGTGAACTTAACAGCTCGACTAAAGCATGGAAGACTTTTGAAGGCAACATGCAACAGATTAACATGCCAACTGCTCAAATCCAACAAGTCAAAGGCGAGTTGCAGGATTTTGCTACTAAGACCATCTATTCAGCGTCCGACATGGCTTCTACTTACTCACAGTTAGCAGCAGTCGGGACCAAGAATACAACCGAGCTTGTTAAGGGCTTTGGTGGTCTTGCGGCAGCAGCAGAGAACCCGCAACAAGCCATGAAGACCTTGAGCCAACAAGCGACCCAAATGGCAGCTAAGCCAAAAGTTCAATGGCAAGACTTCAAGCTCATGATGGAACAAACGCCTGCCGGTATTGCCGCAGTTGCGAAAGAAATGGGCATGAGTACCGATGAAATGGTCAGAGCTGTCCAGGACGGCAAGATTAAGACTGAAGACTTCTTTGATGCCATAACTAGAGCAGGTAACAACCCAGTGTTCAGTAAGATGGCGACAGAATTCAAGACCGTTGACCAAGCTATCGATAGCATGAAAGAGTCTATCGGTATTAAATTGATGCCACAGTTTGAGAAACTCAATCAAATCGGTATTAAGGCAGTCGTAGGGTTAACCGATGCTATTGAAAGAATTGATTTCAACAGTATCGCCGATAAAATCGGTAACGCTCTATCTTCGCTTTGGAAAGGCTTCACAAACACTGGAGCTTTGAAAAATCTTGGTGCAACGTTCACCTACATTGGTAGCTCAATCAAGCAGTTATTCAGCAAGATTGACGGTAGCAAGCTCATGCAGGGCATTGGCTCAGTGTTTGGTGATATTGCTAACGGTATTTCACAAGCCTTGAACGTTGCTACAACATCAGTAAGGAGTTTCATCAGTTCATTTGCTGATACCGGAGCTTTTCAAGCGTTCAAAGCAGCATGGCAAGATTCTTGGAATGCCCTCAAGGCTATCGGTTCATCTCTTGGTGAAGTGCTGGGCAGCTCACAAATGCAGTCAATCATTGCAGGTATTGGCTCAGCTCTTGGAACGCTTGTAAACTGGATATCTCAAGTTATTTCAGCGATTTCTAAATTTATCAGCTCAATACCGCCGGGAATCTTAAATGGTATCACTAGCGGTATTCTGGCGATGGTAGCAGGTTTCATGACTGCAAAGGCTGGGATTTCAGCGGTAGGTGTTGCATTGAAAGGTTTGGACTTCATCAAGAGTCTAAACCCATTCAAGAAATTCGGAGAGGACGCTGCAGAAGGAACAGAGCAAGCCGCTAATAGCGCTAGGCGTTCTAAGTCAACCATTACTCAGCTATTCAGCGGCATATCAAACGTCATCAAGTCGTCTGGTAATGCAATCAAAGGAATCTTGACAGCTATATTCAAAGGTATTGCAGAGACCTATAAAGGTTTTGGTCAAGGTATGAAACTTGTCTTGCAAGGCCTTAAAGGATTGAATCCAGCAACCTTGCTTTCGTTCGGTGCTGCCGTAGCTATCGCAGCCGTCGGAATCGGTGCTGGTATTGGTATCATCGTTGCTTCCTTCTCACTACTAGCAAGCCATGCTAGTGGCGTTTCACAAATCATCGGCTCTATCGGTTCAGCGTTCGGAACTGTTGTTGAATCAATCGGTAAGGCAGCAGGGACTATCGTTGAAGCGTTTGGTACTGCATTCGCTACAGTCATCAAGGCGGTCGGTGAAGCTGCGCCAGGGCTTGCCAAACTTTCACCACTCGTTGAAGCCGTTGGTACAGCTATTGGTAACGCAGCCCCAGCCATTACGGCATTTGGTAATGCTTTTACTTCTATTTTGGGAACATTGCCAGCTATTATTAGTGCATTCAGCGGACTAGTTTCTGCTATAGGCTCAGCTATCAGCCAAGTGGCCACAGCAATTACTCCGATCGTCCAAATTATCGGTAATACTATCACGGCAGTAACTCAAATAATCGCTAACGCCATTGTGGCAATCGCACCGGTCATTATGACCTTGATTCAAGGGATTGTGACAGTCGTTCAAACACTCGCACCAGTCATTAGCCAAGTGATTTCTGCAATTGTTACAGTCGTTCAAACACTCGCACCTATCATCAGTCAAATTATTTCAGCGATTGTTACAGCAATCACTCAAATTGCGCCTATCATTTCAGCAATCGGTAGCGTGATTTCTGCTACATTACAAGGCATTGCTACCGTGGTTCAGTCCGCTGGTATGGCAATTGCTACGGCTGCAATGGGTATAGGTCAAGGTATCGCTACGGCATTAAGTGGTGTTTCTAGCGTCATTTCCGCTGCCGGTTCAGCTATTGGTGCAGCCTTGCAAGGTATCGCTAGCGTGGTTCAATCAGTCGGAACTTCAATCAGTACAGCGGCTCAAGGTATCGGGGACGGTATCAAATCAGCGTTTGAAGGTATTTCAAGCGTGATTACTTCTGCTGGCAATGCAATCAGTAGTGTATTGAATAGTTTAGCTAATGTCTTCAATTCAATTGGTAATGCTGCTCAGAAAGCTGGTGTAGGATTCAACCAGTTGGCTGACGGTGTTGTTAAAATTACCAACACCAGTCTTGGAGACATGGCCGCATCTCTTGCAGCGGTAGCTAAGGGTGTTAGCTCAATTGGTAACAACTCAGCAGGGCTTGCTCAAGCTGGTACTGGTATGACTCAGCTTGGTAATGGTATGAGTAAGGTGTCTAGTTCAGCATCTAGTGCTGTTGCAGGTTTAAGCCATTTCTCAAGTACAATCACAAGTATTCAGTCCTCATTCACGAACCTGCAGTCACTGCTAAGCACAGCGGGTACTGCATTCAGCGCGTTCTCAAGTCAAGCTATGCAATCGCTTGCTGGTTTAACGGCTATTGTAGCCCCTATCACTGCTTTTAGAACACAAATCATGACACTAGCGCCAGCCTTGATGGTTGCTGCGACTGGCTTGACTCAGTTCAGTACCATTTCAATGTCATTGACGGCTAGCATGACTTCTATTAGCTTAAGTATGACTATGCTAACTACTAGCTTAACGATGTTAGCCACTCAATTAACTATGATCACTACGAGCATGACTATGATGGCTACTAGCTCAACTATGCTAGGCACTAGCTTAACGCTTGTAGGAACACAGTTTACCATGATTGGCACATCATTGATGATGCTTAACAGTCAATTCATGATGTTCGCCACAAGCTTAATACAAATGACAAGCCAGCTTATGATGGCAGGTTCAGCAGTGACTATGTTCGGTGCTCAACTCATGTCAACTCAAGTCGGATTTTCGACGATGGGAATGATGGCTACTATGTTAGTTAGTCAGCTGACAATGGTAACATCGTCAGCCCAAATGGCTGGTGCTGGTCTTGCAGTAGTTAGTGGTCAAGTCATGGCGTTAGCTAGCGTATTTGCAACCGTTGGGGCAGCAGCTATGGCGCTATCTGCTACGATGGCTCAACTAGGCATGGCAGTTAGTGCAGGCATGATGTCAGCAGTGCAAGCTGTAACTGCTGGGTCTATGCAAATGTCTACAGCGCTACGTTCTAGTGGGACACAAATGGTTGCTAGTGCTCAAGCCTTCATGAATCAGATTGTTTCAGCGGTCCGCAATGGCATGAATCAAGTGGTTTCTGCCGTTCGGACTGGTGGCGCTCAAATGGTATCGGCTATGCAGTCAAGCGGTCAGCAATTAGTTTCAGTAACACAAGCAGCAGTTAACCAAGCAGCAGCTGCAGCAAGGTCTGGGTACGGAGCATTCCACTCAGCTGGTGCTTACATCGGCCAAGGTCTTGCTAACGGTATGAGATCAGCTCTTGGAGCTGTTACAGCCGCAGCTAACGCACTCGTGGCACAAGCAGAACGAGCAGCACAAGCTAAAGCCAAAATCAACTCACCATCCCACTTATTCCGTGATGAAGTCGGTTGGTGGATTGGCCTTGGTATTGCTCGAGGTATCGACGAATCAGCTCCAGAGGTTGCTAATAGTCTCGATTATATCCGAGACCAAGTAAATGGTTTCAATGTTCGAGCCAACGCTATGCTTACGGGTGCTACCTCAAACATGGCTAGTCAGCTTAAGATGGAAGTTTTGCGTGATAAAACGCCAGACGCTACGATTTCAGCGCGTCAAGAAGCGTATGCTGCACATTCAGCGGGCTTGCTTAATGATGTGATTGACGCTCTTGTAGACGTCAAGGAGCAAATAGCACAAGGTCAAAACATGGTGCTTGACACTGGTGCACTGGTCGGTGGTACGGTCAATAACTTTAACAGCGCCATCGATACGATTAAAACACTGAAAGGACGACACAGATTATGATTACTAAAATTAAAGAATATATAGAATTCGGCGATTTTAACAGTCGGGACGCTGGTTGGTACCTTCAAAAACGTGAGGCACCAACGCCAGACGAGAAAGAGATCGTTGAGTCTATCCCTTACATGCAAGGAGAACTCGACTTCTCCTCTGCGTTGGGAGAACGTGTGTTTGAATCAAGAGAAATTACATACGAGTTTAAACTACCATTCACTACTTATGAGAATCGCAAAATTGCTGAAAGACAGATTAAGTCAAGCATGACCACTAAAACCCAACGGAAACTGATAGATACGCACGATAGACGCTATTACTGGATGGGTAAGATTAAGCACATCAAAGTAGCAGACGACCCGATCAAAAAGAACCTGGTCGCTACCATCGTGTTTAAGTGCTACCCCTTCGCATTCCATGAGGATGATTACTTCGATGATGTTTGGGACACATTTGACTTCGAAACTGACAATTCAACGTGGACTAAATGGGCGTTGGGATATGAAAAGAAGAAGACACCAGTCTATTTCGTAAATTCTGGAGATACATCAATCAGTCCAGCGATTATCTGCAGCGAAGATATCATCTTAAAAGACGCTAATGGTACTATATATAATCTTAAGAAAGGTGAAAATAGAGACTTCACCTTGACACTAGACATCGGAATCAACTACTTCGAAGCTCAAGGAAACGGAACGCTAGCAATGCATTACTCTAACGAGGTGATGGCATGACAGTATCTTGTGATAGTATTGAAATTTTCAACGTCAGTAGCACGGGCTATGCTATCCGTGTCAAGGGACTAAAGTCTAGCAATGGCATATCTGGGTTACAAGTTCCAACGTGGTCAGAGCACTCTGGCCAAGACGACCTTGTTTGGTACGACGCCTTGAAGTGGGGCGATGATTGGTACTGTACCATTAATACAGTTGACCACAATAGCGACAGTGGTATATATCAATCTCACTTCTACGTTGTTACTTCAAATGGCTCAAAAGAGTATCTTGAGGGCAAAGAGGTAACAGTGCCAGAGCGTCCTGCTGGCTTAGCTAAGAAAGCAGGGTACGCCATCTATTGGTGGCCTAGCTTCCTTGATAGACGATGGGACAAGCTCAATCGAACTACGGCTACACGCAAGGTTATTCATGACCCTTATAGCCCACTTGGAAACAAGATTGTTTCTGGTGAAATCAAGCAAGCTGTCAACAGTATCCACGAGCTGGAATTTGCAATTCCCTTAAACCATACGATGTACCAGAAGATGGTTCAGTTTAAATCTATCATCGAAGTCGTTAACCTAAGGGACAACGAGGTTGAGTTTGTCGGCCGAGTTTTGACAATGACCAATGAGATGTCAACTAACGGATTCGTTCAGAAAGTGGTTTGTGAAGACTTCCTATCCTATCTCCACGATTCCGCTCAATGGTTCCAGAAACTGCCAAACAATGGAGCTGAGGAGTATTTTAAGATAATCCTTGAATCTGCCAACTCTCAAATCGAGGATTTTAAGCGGATAGCTCCTCGGAATACAACTGTCCGTGGGAAATCAAACCGTCCATACCGCTATATTGGCTATGATTCAACGTGGGATACCGTGAAGGAACGCATCATCAATAACATCGGTGGCTATCTCACGTTAAGAGAGTTCAACACAAGACTGTACGTGGACTGGACTAAGGAAATCGGGTCCGTGAAAGAAAGTCCAATCAAGCTAGGCCAAAACATCAAATCAGCCAGTCGAGAGGTTGATTTTGACGGGCTTGCTACAATTATCGTGCCGATTGGTGCGGACTTACAAAGCCAAAATGAGGGGCAAGAGGAAGACCAAAGTCCAGATGTTTCACGGGCTCAGCTCGACATCCGAAGCGTGAATGATGGGAAGATGTATCTGGCTGACGAAGAGCTGATAAAAGAGTTTGGTTTCATTCGGAAATCAGTCATCTGGACAGAAATCGACAATCCTAGCATTCTCTTGGCTCGTGGCAAGCAATATTTGAGGAATCAGAAGATTGCACTAGCTAAATGGACAATCTCAGCGGTTGAACGCTATTTGATTGATAGTCGATATAGTAAGTTTAGAATTGGGAACAAACACAAAATTATCAATGCACCGCTGTCTGGAATTGAAACACTGCAAATTTTGGAAAAGAAAATTGATATACTCAATCCACAAACGGTTGATTTAACTATAGGCTCACAATCTCAATCATTATCAGCTTATCAATTACAGACGCAAGAAGCTGACAGCTCGATTGAAAAACTCAAACTAGACCAGTCAGTTGCGACAAAGCAGAAGAAGCTAGAGCAGTTAAATGCACAGTTATCTGCGCTTAGATCTGCTAGTCAGTCTAAGCCTGTCGAGCCAAGAGCTCCGAAACCACTGGCTACTAATGCAACAGAATCTGATAAGGAAGCATACAACAGAGCTCTCGAAGATTACAAGCTTGCTAAATCTGACTATGATGCTAAACTTTCGGCATTTAACACAAGTCAGAGAGAACGCGCACAGCGTATCAGCGAGCTTGAATCTGAGATTGCACGATTACGAAATGAACTAGGAGGTGCTTAATGCCACAAACTGAAGCAGAGGGACGCTTGAATCTATATGACGATGTGACTCCCTTTGAAAAAACCGATAAAATTAGCGTCATCGTTGACGCTATTCGCAAAAAAACAAAAGGGGCTGATGTCCGTGAGGCCATCGCCCTTGGGATAGAAACTACATACGATGACGCTACGAAGAGTGGGAACACTGACATGGAAGTAGTTAAATCCAGAGACACCTTCAATACACTCTCAGAGCGTCTCGACAGCATGACTCAAAACCTCGATGGAAAAGCGAGTACGAAGTGGATTGAATCAAAACTTAATGCTATTTCCTCTAGTGCACCCAAGGCCGTTCTAAGCTCGCTGGAAGAGATTCAGCGTACTTATCCCAACGGCGCCAACGGTATCGTTGTAGCAAGTAATACAGGGAAATGGTACTACTTCAACGAGAGTGGTAGACGCTGGACTGAAGGTGGAGTCTATCAATCCAGAGGTCTCAATGTTGATGAAGTGACAGCTGACAATATCGACTTCACGGAATCAATCGAGCAACTATTGAGAGATAAGATTGAAGGTTCTGTCTACCTTTGGAATAACACATCAATAGGTACGTGGTCTTCTACTGGATGGCTTCGATTCATGCCAGTGCCAATTAAAAAAGGACATAAGTATTACTTATCAAACATCCGTGGGATATTTTCGTTTGCCATTTCAAGCGATGGCAGCAGACTGGTTAAAAAATTCTCAGAAACGGATGATTTGGTAACTACAGAATACATCCCGCCAGAAGATTGCATGTTATATGTATCTTCTAAGCCAGACGAAACGGCTAGAGTTTTTAACGCTTCGCTAGAAGAGCTAAAAAAAGCTAACGTTGACTTCTCAAACTTGCCTGATGGCTATGTCTCGCTTAAAATTCCTAAATTAACACTAGATGTTAAACCTGAAGAGCTGAGCTTTGCTAACGTCATCAAGCAATTGATTGATGAGCGCACATTTAAAATTGGTCAAGTTTGGACTGGAAACGGAAACGGGACTTACGGTGCGCCCACTTGGGGCACTTATCCCAAGCTGTACATGCAAGCCGGGCAGACTTACGGTTTGAAAAATGTTCGTGGGGTGTTCACTCATTACTTTGACATCTCTGGCAAGAAGCTTAAAACATTCTCTACTACAGACGTGTTAGTTAACCAAGATTTCACCCCGGACGCAAACGGCTACATTTTGATTAGTCGATTGACATCGGACGAACCTACCAAGGTCATTCAAGGCGGAAATGCTCAAGCTCACTATCTTGAAAACCTTGATTTTGGCTCTAGTGCCATTGCTTCAAAAGTGCCATTCGTCATGCCAGATACGTCAAAAGTACAGTTCGGTTCAGACATCACTGGCATTGATACGACCCAAGTAACAACGATTAACAATCTTGGATATATGAGCCCTATCAAGAAATGGGACAAGAGTCGTGGGTTCATCGATACGATCAACGTCTATGTCAAGGATGCAGGTACATACAATTTTGCCATCGGTAACATCGACCAGAATGATTTGATTGTATCTCCTCGAGTGTTCCAGAAACAGCTTGCAGCTGGGTATAATACGCTTAATGTCCGTGGTGAAGATAAGGAAATCTTCTTTGGCGAACAGCTATTCTTTGAATCTCATGATAACCGTGTGTACGCTTCAAAAGGTGAACGCAACTTAATTCAAGATGCTCAACACGTTACTAATAACGCTGGTTATTCTGGAAAGATTATGTACCAAACAGGCCAAGCTATCCCGTTCAGTTATCGAGTGGCAAACGAGACTGCTGTTGAGAAAGCAGAGACCCTAAAACAGCGAACCGATAAAATCGAACCCATTGTTACAGAACTCGAAGTTTTCAAGAAAACACCGATGATTACAAGCCCGAACGGGACTAAGTTCCGCTTGTTGGTTGATAATAATGGCAATCTGTCAACAGTTTCAAACATTCCTAGCCGTGTGGCCGTTTTTGGTAACTCAATCTTGAGTCACCCTTGGCTTAAGGGCATGGGTATGGCTGCAAGTGCGCCAGACAAAGACTACTTCACATTGGTTAAGAACTACATCTTATCTAAGAATCCTAGCGCAGTAGTAGAGCGTGGTAATGGTGCAGATTGGGAATCTGATCCAAACAATCGACGTGGCACATTTGACAGCAAAATGAAGCAATCACTAGGTCCTGATACTGATATTGTTATTTTGCAATTTGGCGATAACTTAAATACCGACGAGAAGCGTAAGAATCTTGAAGCGGATATCCCTAACCTTATCAATTGGATTAGAACAGCTTCTCCAAAGGCTCTAATCTATTGGGTCGGTATCTACTACGCTTCACCGGATTTTGTGGAAAGAATCAAGCGTATCTGTAAACCATTGGATGTTACATTCGTGGACATCTATCAGTATTCTAAGGACGCTAAATACAAGTCTGAAATGGGCAAGGTGTTGAGACTTCCAGATGGTTCCAACTACACTATTACCAACGCTGGTGTGGCAAGCCATCCCGGAGATTTAGGACATAAGGCCATTGCGGACGAAATCATCAAGAATTTCTTGTTCTAGGGAGGAGGTGAAAAATGAGACAACCAGATGGAATCTTTGAGCTCTTCAATGTTGTCCGCGATTTCTACGAACACGGTATTGATGAGCACCCTTGGGTGGCCATTCTAATGGTAATTATTTTTTCAGACATCGCTGTGGGTGTGTCGAGAGCTTGGGCTGCTCACGAACTTTCGAGCACCAAATTTCGCAAAGGGGCAATCAGCCATACAGTAATGATCGTGTTCGTGGCAATATTCTACCCATTTGCTAATTTTATGAATTTGACGAGTATCGTTGATACATTCATTTTTTCCATGATTGCAGCTTATGGCTCTAGTATTTTGGCCAGCCTATCGGCTCTAGGGGTGGAAATCCCGTATATCGACAAATACATTAAAAAAAATATTGATAAAGAGAAATTTTTTTTGAAAGAAGAAAAGGAGAAAACAGAAAATGATTAACTTTAAACTACGTTTGCAAAACAAAGCTACTCTAGTAGCTCTTATCTCAGCAGTGTTCCTTATGTTGCAACAATTTGGGCTTCATATTCCTACTAACATTCAAGAGGGTGTTAATACCTTCGTTGTGATTTTGGTAATTCTGGGTATCGTGACAGACCCGACAACTAAGGGCGTAGCTGATAGTGAGCAAGCATTGAACTACCACCAACCACGAAACGATAAGGGAGAATATTAATATGAGTGTTCAACAATCTATTGTTAACGGTTTAACTAGTCGACGAGGGCTAATCACGTACTCAATGTTTGGTTCTCGAAACGGTTCAGACGGTACTGGAGACTGTTCTGGCATCATGTCTCAAGCCTTGAAAGAGGCCGGCATTCCAATCCAAGGACTACCATCAACGGTAACTCTAGGGCAACAACTTGCAAGTAACGGCTTCTATCGTGTTGCTCGAAACGAGTCGTGGGACGCCTTGACGGGCGATATCGTATTGATGTCGTGGGGTGCTGACATGTCTAGCTCTGGTGGAGCTGGTGGGCATGTTGGTGTGATGATTGATGATACATACTTCATCAGCTGCGACTACTCAACACAAGGAGCGCCAGGGCAAGCTATCAATACTTATCCTTGGAATGACTACTACGGCTGGAATCAACCAGCTTATATCGAAGTTTGGCGATATGCTGACACTGCACCACAAACAAATAATCAAGCTAACACGGCAGTTGTGCCACAATCGAAGGCCTACTATGAAGCTAATGAAGTCAAATTTGTCAATGGCATTTGGCAGATTAAATGTGATTATTTAGTCCCAATTGGTTTTGACTGGACAGAAAACGGGATCCCCGTTTCAATGGTTAACTGGGTAGATGCTGACGGCAACGACTTGCCAGACGGTGCTGACCAAGACTTCAAGGCCGGAATGTTCTTCAGTTTTGCTAGTGATGAAACAAACATCACAGACACAGGAGATGGTGGCTATTATGGTGGGTATTACTACCGACATTTTGAATTTGGTCAATTTGGTACAGTGTGGCTCTCATGCTGGAACAAGGACGACCTTGTAAATTATTACGAATAGACCACGAAAACAATAAAATAAAAGGAGTATATCACCTCCCCTCAGACCACAGTAGGGACATCATGGTGGTAGTGGTCGAAGCCTCAGCTTTTGCTGGGGCTTTTTTTGTGTTATAATAAAATTACAGCGAAATGGATATTTGAAGAAGGATAAGCGTCAGTTGCTCTACGGGGTCTGGTTCGAAAAGTATCCATTCTATCGACTGTACAAAGAACTGACACAAGTCGGGCACCACGTAGAGTGTATGCATGCGCTCATGGTGGTTTTTTTATTTGCTAAAATATCGGATTTTGTTATAATGAAGGTGCGCAATGACAACCCCTCCGCATCCTTTATGGACAGATACGCTCTGACGCGGGGTTTTTTTGTGGTATAATTAATAGGAATAGCTGTGGAGAATCTTACGGGACCCATTTGCGGAAAACATCTCTTTTTAGGAGGTGTTTTTTAATTCTCTGTGTTATAATATACCTACAGCAAGTAAACCTTGACCGTTCCAAAGACTGATTGAGTTCAGCGCCATGTAGACTATGTGTACGTAGCCCGATGGAACCTCTGGAATGGTTGCAGCAGCTGCTTACCAAAAAGAGCTCTTTGAGAGATGGCCCTTTTTGTGTTATAATATGATTATCCATCATAGGCAAAGAGCTACGAGGTTATCTCATAGCTCTTTTTTATATTTTAAAAAAGGGGCAAATAAGGGGCAATAAGTGTAAACTTTAGTAACTTTATGCAGATTTTACCGAATACACTTTACACGCATATATCCTTATTTAATAGGTTTTCTTCCTATTATATACGCATTTAAAAACCAATTAACTTTCCCGCACAGTAAAATAAGAATTAAAGAAAAAGCCTATCATATCAAGGGTTAAGCCT
>OBXB01000144.1_pt1 | contig 16001 bp, 10 predicted proteins | sample 1476581 | NCBI WGS metagenome assembly OBXB01 (sample SAMEA2580147, study PRJEB22360) | human gut metagenome | biome: human gut; feature: human-associated habitat; material: faeces | place: Denmark | collected 2008/2010
ACCGCGCATCTGGTGCCGCTCGCGCAGGATTTTTTCGACGATTTGCGGCACCGTCTGGTTCTGGTAGATGGCGTTCTGGCGGCTGCGGGTAAGCAGCGCCATACGGGGTTCAAGGCGCACTTCGTAACGGGCTTCGTCCTGTGACGATGAGAGATGCTTAAAGCCGGTAATGACCCCGTACAGGGTGCGCAGGGGTGCCTGCACCGGCATTCCCTGCACGGGCGGTGCCGTCAGGCTGAATGCGCCGTCCTGCATCAGCACCGACTCCGGCGCGATGGCTTTATCGGTACTGGTAAACTGAATGTCGTAGCGGAACGGGGTACTCAGTTGTTCGCGGCCTTCGAAGGTCAGCACATCCACCGGACTTTGCAGGCCGCGAATTTTGAGCTTGTGGTGTGAGTGGTCGAAATTCAGAGTCGGGATATCCATCTCTGTACTCCTTTATATTTATGAAAAATAAATCCAAGTATGATTCTCTTTAAAAAGGGAAAAATGCAAAAAATATAACTAATTAAAGTAAGCTACTTATAATTTCTAATCATCCCTGCGAGTATGTTTCTTTCCATCATCTTTATTTCCTGGAGGTTCATCCGCATCTGGAATTTCAGATGAGCGACGTAAGAAGAAATCTTCAGATATAGAAGGTGTGTGATCAACCTTTTGTATATCATGCACAAAAAAGGAATATAGTGTATTTGCCGTCAAAGATGATGATGATGGCAGATTTTTATCATTATAAACTGCGCGAGAAAACTCAAGGAATTTTACAGCCCGATTGACAGCAGCATTATAAACCTGAGGTTTAAGTTTTATTCGGCTATCATTTTTCCTCGGGTTGACTATAAAGTCATTTCGTAATCCAATAGCTACACTTTTTACATCATTCAACCATCCCCATAGTGAGTCAAGTTCTGAAATCTGCGATTTTATATCATCAGCGTAAGTATTTGGATTAATTCCCGTACCTGCAAGTGGCCCATAGTCACTTATTTTCCCACGATGAGCCGATGTCAACTCCTTATCCAGACGTTCCCTTTCATACTGATACATATAATATTGCTCACCCAACCAGAGAAAATAGTTATCTAGATACTTCTCCTGCATTGCCTCACTAAATACTTTATCCTTCACTTCCTCTCTTTGATAACGACTAACCCAGTAATTTACAGATCCTCCCTGAACAGCATCATTCATAATAAAATAGCTGGCAACTTTCGTATCATATTGATCCAAAGTGTCAAAATCAGGAAATGGCACACCAGCTTGACATGCTGCATGATACATATTGTATAGTGCAACCCTGCACAGTTCTGCACTGGGTTTCTGTTCATCCGGTTTCAAGCCACCACCAATATCTTCACTACAACCGGGAAGCAGTTCTTCCCTGTATTTTTTATTCGCTGTATCCGTTTTTTTCCCCAACAGATACAGACCACGCCATGGACGCCGTTCATGAGCTGCTACAAGGTGAAGTGCGTTATTTACTACGTCCGGCAGTGGTGAGTCCTGATCAATAGCTTTTTCACCTAATACTGAACCAATCATTTTCCCTGGTAAACCCAACCACATAAAAAAATAGTCCAACCCATTATTACTACTAGTCGGTGAATGCCGAGAACAGTCAAAAAGACCAATAAAAGCAATATCTACCAACGCGTTTTTATATTGGTGTTTTTTTTCTTTATTTTTCAGGCAAACTTCCTTAAGAAAATTATCCAAAAATTTACGTGCCAGTGTAGCTCCAAGGTCAAAACCGTATAATGAAACAGAAATTTTTTTGATGGGAACATCTCCCTTCATATTTTCCGTATAAAACTTCTTAAACAATCGCTTTGCAGCTTCAAGGCGTACGGGTTCTCCCGTCATAAAATAGGCGCTCATGGCTTCGCTATCACGCAACCAAGGTGTGGACTCAATTCCTGCTTTGCCTACCGACTTAGCCGCCATCTTGCCAATCCCTTTAACCCACTCTACCGGATTATTGAGATCCTCAAGGAGATTACCAAGCACATCCGTCCATTTCTTTTCTCCTTTAATAACAGACTCCCCTGCATCCGATATAGTATCCTCTGGCAGACTTTTCATATCCTCCAGAAAGTTATCTAAACCAATATCCATAAGAGCGTGAATATTGTCGACAGAATCGTCATGGTAGGCAGTGCCCATTCCGGAGAAATAAAATTTATTATAACAAGTATCACCTGTATTTTTTTGTTCATCAGGATATGCCCGGAACAGGCGGGCAATATTACTCAAACGGCAGTCTGTCGCATCCCGGTCGATATTTCGTCCCACTCCATCAAAAAAGAAAGCGACATGCCAGATCCGGCCACAATTTCCCACTTTACCATCTTCTGACTGTTGTGCTCGTACAGCTGCGGAAATCACTGATTCACTTATCACGGCTGCGCCTCCTGATTTTTTCGACTCGGATAAGAAGGTTCTTTTCGTTTCTCATAGGGCGAACCAGCTCCTTCACTCCAACCCAAAAAAACCTTATCACCAGGCAAGAAATGTACATGCAAAAAATCCTGCCCATGTTTCCTTTCAGGCAAAGGCAGAGTGATACGTCGAACTTCTTCACGCAGTCCCGTATTATACTGAGCGCGAGTCGTACTCAATGTCCAGACGACCTCAGCTTCTTTCCCTCTGATGTCACCGCAGCAAGTCGTTGAACCTCCACCATGTGCAAACGCATTTGCCCCAGCCATGCCGTTCACGCTGAATCCTAATATTGGCCTATCCAGTTCACTATGGATCACCAATATGACTCCTCCAGTTGGAGCTCCCCAGATTGATATTCCTACACACAGTAAAAAATAAGCCACGGGGATCGCTATTAGCATCCGCCACACCCAACGCCCCCAGCGGGCATAACCACGCGTAAGCTTTTGGTCAAATTTTTCCAGTCGGGTAAATAGCCCCATCAGATTTTATTCCCTCTTATCAATTGGTTGGCAAAGTTGTATGTCACTGGCGACCAAGGTCAGACAGCGATATTTCATTTCGTTTCACCTTTTCCAGCATGACCTGAAATTCGGCTGACTCAAGATACGCTTTCTTTCCATTCAGATAGCTCAACGCATAAATTTTCTGATCCAGTGGCTTTGTCAATCCGACCACCTGAGCCTTATTCAAGGCCTTCTCCACCATATTTCGCTGAATACAGGGCGGGAAGTGCTCACTCGTTTTCATGGTGCGCCACTCTCTTAAAAGCGCAGATACATCTCCCCGATCCGCTATTTTCTGCCAGAGCGGTTCATCAAGCGTTATGATTTCCACTGTCTCATCGCTGTTATTTGCCACAGTAAGCGGCATGTTCAGCCTTTGCCACCGCGTATCTTCCAGCATCCACCATGATTCTATCTGAGAAAACATTACCGGATGCCAGTCCATATCAGGCCGGGCAGCCAGTTGTTTCAGCACTCGGGGCGTGTAGTACCTCAGCAGAACTTCACGACCATCCGGCGTTTTTGCCATACATCCCACAGCAAGCCGAGACGCCAGTGGCTCCAGCTGCAATTCGGAGAAAGTAATGCCTGCGACAGGTAGTTTCCCGACAAGCACCATCGCCAGATCCTTTTCACTTTCAATACGAACCAACCAGGGACCGTAAGCTGCTACCTTTTTAAGATCGGGCAGTTGATACAGGGAAATTCGTCGGTATTTATAATGCTCCATCATGATCTGAAGCATTTCCTGAGAGAGCGCTCCACCTTCAAATAAAATAAAGGCGTTTAACGTTTCGTTTCGCTTAAGCCAGTGGTCTGCCAGTTGTTGTTCTGAAGACATGATTACACTCCTTCAACAACAGCGTCATCGTTTTTGATGGCATTCAGCAGGCATTCAAGACAAAAATCGGATGAGTCCACGGCTGAAAGGATGGGAAATTCTGGCATAGGAACCTTCTCCGAGGCTTTAGGCTGACGCCCGTAATGTACCGCTTTGACGTTATAATCCCCCGGCGTTCCCGGCTCAATGCCGCTACCCTCTATCCGGATATAACTCCCACCACCATTAATCGTTATTTTTTTCTTCGCGGTGATTTTAATCTCATCTTCGGTACTGACGATCTCTATCGATTTTTTCGCCAGTAACTCCATCAGATCGTGCTGCGCCTGTACCGATACTGCGCCTTTATTGGCAATCAGCCTGATACCCGCCTTGCGTACAAACACGCTCAGCGCCCGTCCCACGCCGATAAACATATTCTTCACTACGCCGATATCGGCGTTGTTTCCCGCATTTATCTGGAGGTTTTTCACCGCGGCCAGTTGCAGGTGCTCGCCGCTGGCGACCGCCACGCCTTTCGGTGCGTGCATCAAAATCACCGAGGTGGTCAGGTCATTTATCCGGCTGGTTATCAGCGCCACCTGCGCGGCCATATCCGCCGGATCGGCGTTCGCCGTGGCCGCATCGTCAGACAGTTTCTGGATTTTATCGCTCAGGCTGTTCAGTTCGCTGATAATGTCGGCCATTTCGCGTACCTGCCCCTGCGCCTTGTCCTGCGCGTCGGCGCTGATAAAGATGCCTTTCTTTGCCCGTACTGCACCCCACAGATCGGTACGCAGTTCAAAGCCTTCCCCGCGCTGCTGTTTTCCGGCATCCACCAGATGGCCGAGGTTTAGCTGGCTCTTGCCGCCGTACTCGGTACTGACCTTGATATGCTCCTTGCCGCGCTCGTCATCCAGCCGGATTTTGTTGTTCGCCGGGGTGCGTAGCACGTTGCGCTTGTAGTTCTGAATGGTCACATGGTCAGTGTGTGCCGAGTCGTGTTTTACGCCTGCAATATAAGGTCGGTCCGGGTTGCCTTCCTCAAAGGCGATGCTGACTTCCGTTCCCGCCAGCAGCGGCAGGTGCAGGCCGTAGGTGTCTCCGGCGTAGGGTCGCGACTGGCGCACCCACAGGCTTTCATAACCCGGTTTCCACGTATCGCGGTCAAAGTCGAGGTTGACCCGGTAGCGCCCGTCCTTGTCGATATGGGCGTAGATGTCGTTCTTCACCGTGCTGGTGACCCGCGCCGGGAGCGTGCCGGCCATCACGGGGCAGGGGATAAGCGCCGGGCGGTAGCCATAGCGTTCTGAGTACGGGATGGCGGTAAACGTCAGTTCATAGCTGCGGTCACGCGCCGCGCTGGCCGTCACGCCGGTAATCAGTACGCCCTTGCGGAACACCGCTGGCGCGTCGTCACCCTGAACTTTTATCTCCAGCCCCGGCATCAGCAGTGAACTGGTGCTCTGGCCTTTGAGAATGGCCTGTTCATTCAGGTAGCGTTCGTGGCGGATACGGGCATAAAACGCGCCGCTTTCCGCAGCCTCTTTATCGCCTTTTTGCAGGAAGTTGTCAGCATAGTGGTAGGCTTCGCCGTAGGTGGTGTTATCGCCCCCGGTGGCGTCATGCTGCTCTGTCATCATCTCTGCTGTGGCGGTGCGGTAGTTGTAGTCCCGCGTGGTGACGCTTTTTTCCACCACGCTGTACGCGGTATTCAGCCCCCATACCGCTTCCGTTTCACCATCAAACAGCCCTGAAGGATGGCGAAGCGGCAGTGTCAGCCCGCGCTCGTAGCCGCTCTGGTCGTCATAAAACTCGACAACTTCGATTTTCAGCCGGGCGTCGGTGGCAAAGCGGAACCAGATACCCACTTCCGACAGCAGGCGTGAGACAAACGTCAGGTCGTCCTCACCGTACTGCATCACCTGTTCGCGGGACGGGTATTCGCTTTTGAGGTTAAACACGAAGTCCTGACCGCGCATCTGGTGCCGCTCGCGCAGGATTTTTTCGACGATTTGCGGCACCGTCAGATTCTGGTAGATGGCGTTCTGGCGACTGCGGGCCAGCAGCGCCATACGGGGTTCAAGACGCACTTCATAGCGGGCTTCGTCCTGTGACGAGGAGAGATGCTTAAAGCCGGTTATCACCCCGTGCAGGGTGCGCAGGGCAGTCTGTACCGGCATCCCCTGTACCGGCGGTGCCGTCAGGCTGAATGCGCCATCCTGCATCAGCACCGACTCCGGCGCGATGGCTTTATCGGTACTGGTAAACTGGATATCGTAGCGGAACGGGGTACTCAGTTGCTCGCGGCCTTCAAAGGTCAGCACATCCACCGGGCTTTGCAGGCCGCGAATTTTGAGCTTGTGGTGTGCGTGGTCGAAGAACTGTACGTTCATAAGAGCCTCCATTATTTCTCATCAAATTCCAGTACAATCCCGTCCTCCTCATCCCAGCCAAGCCGTAGTTGGGCTGGTTTACGGTGCGCGGCCTGCTGTGCCAGCAACTGCTGGCTTAAGACCGGCAGGATTTGCTGGTTCAGGAGGCTGTCGATATTGCGCGCCCCGGTATCCGGCAGCAGGCAGGCGGCGGTAAGCTGGTCATACAGGCTGTCGTTGATTTCCGTTTCCAGTCCGTAGTGCTGGTGAAGACGGCGGACCACCTGCGCCAGTTTCATTTCCACAATGGTGCGCATCGCTTCCTGTCCCAGCGGGCGGTAAATCACCGTCTGAAAACGCGCCATCAGTGCAGGCTGAAAATGGTCTCGCAGAAGGGGATACAGCAGTTCATGCAGGTCTGCGTCCGTGGCGTCCGGTTTTTCCTCCAGCAGCTGCATGATGTGGTCGCTGCCCAGATTGGCGGTCATCAGAATGACGGTGTTGCGGAAGTCGATTACCCGCCCTTCGCCGTCGCGCATAAAGCCCCGGTCGAACACCTGATAGAACAGGTTCATCACGTCGCGATGCGCCTTTTCCACTTCGTCGAGCAGCACCACGCTGTAAGGGCGTTTGCGAACGGCTTCGGTAAGTACGCCACCCTGACCGTAACCAACGTAGCCTGGAGGCGAGCCTTTCAACTGGGAAACGGTATGCGGTTCCTGGTATTCCGAAAGATTAATGGTGATAAGGGATTTTTCACCACCAAACAGGGTGTCGGCCAGTGTGAGCGCAGTTTCGGTTTTGCCGGTGCCGCTGGGGCCGGTCAGCAGGAATACCCCCTGTGGGCCGTTCTCCGGCGTGAGGCCGGTTTTAGCCGCCCGCAGCCGCTGTGCGATGGTGCAGAGCGCCGGGCTTTGCCCGACAACGCGGTTTTCAAGGCTTTGTTCCATACTGAGCAGGTCGCTCTGCTCGTCTTTGAGCAGGGAAGAGAGCGGGATGCCGGTCCAGTCCGCCACCACCGTGGCGACGGCGCGGGCGTCCACATCCAGCGCCAGCAGCGGTGCAAAGCCCTGATGCGTCCGCAGTTGCTGTTGCAGTTCAGAGCTGTCTGTTCCTTCCTGACGCAACGTCATAATCTGCTGCGCCAGTGCCTTTTCCTGCTGATACTGCGCTTCCAGATGCCCGGCTTCTGCCTGCAGCTCATCACGCAAATCGGTCAGTTCCGCCAGCCGCTCCGGGCTGGCTTCGGGATAAAATACGCTGTCCTGCTCAATCGCCTCCCGCTCGATATCCAGCGCCGCCAGTCGCGCATGAAGCTGCGTCAACGGCTCCGGCAGGGTGTCAAGGCTCATGCGGACTCTTGCCCCGGCGGTATCCAGCAAATCAACCGCCTTGTCCGGCAGCTGGCGTCCGGTCAGATAGCGGCGCGACAGGCGCACGGCGGTCTGAATGGCGCTGTCCAGCATATGTACGCCGTGGTGCTGTGCATAGCGGGCCTTGAGTCCCCGCAGCATCAGGCAGGCGGTATCGTCATCCGGCTCGTCGACTTTCACCATCTGGAAGCGGCGTTCCAGCGCGGCGTCGCGCTCAAAATACTGTTTGTATTCGCTCCACGTTGTGGCGGCGATGGTGCGCAGTTCGCCCCTTGCCAGCGCCGGTTTCAGCAGGTTGGCGGCATCCGCGCCGCCCGCCTGATTACCCGCGCCGATAATGGTGTGGGCTTCATCGATAAACAGCAGCACCGGCTCCGGCGATTTTTGTACCGCATCAATCACGTTTTTAAGCCGCTGCTCAAATTCGCCTTTAACGCCCGCGCCAGCCTGTAACAGACCGAGGTCCAGTGTGCGGATATGCACCGTTTTCAGGCTGTCCGGCACGTTGCCTTCGGTGATACGCAGCGCCAGCCCTTCCACCAGCGCGGTTTTGCCCACCCCCGGTTCTCCCACCAGAATCGGGTTGTTTTTGCGGCGACGGGAGAGGATATCGACCATCTGGCGAATTTCCGTGTCGCGCCCGAATGCCGGGTCGATTCGCCCGCTGCGGGCTTTTTCCGTCACGTCTTCGGTAAAGCGGTTAAGCACCGCCAGCAGGGCGTCATCCTGTTTCCCCGTCAGCGTTTTTGCCGGTGCGTCCGTCGTTGCCGCCCCGGGTTGCGCGGATGTCAGCGGTTCGGTGACCTGTGGCTGACGTGCCGGACATTCATCCGACTGCGCATCCAGCAGGGGACGCAGCCGCTCAAGCTGCACGCGGCTCAGACTCAGCAATACCCACAGGTCATTACAGGCGGGCAGCATCGGTTTTTCTGTCAGCGCCATCAGCAGATGCTGGCTGCGGATTTGTGGATCGTCGCCTTCCAGTGACGCTATCAGCCACGCCTGTCGGATAAGCGCTGCCAGCGGTTCAGAAAGTTGAGGACGTTCGCGGACCGGGCGGGGTAAGGTGTCCAGATGTGCCAGCAGAGACTGCCAGAGCGTGTCGATATCCCATTCATAGCGGCGGGCAATCACCGTGATATCGCCTTCTCCCTGCTCCAGCAGTTTCAGCAGCCAGTGTTCAATGGTTATTTCCGCATGGGCGCGGGTCTGACACAGTGAGGCGGCAGCGTCCAGCGCCCGTGCACAGTATGGGTTAAGGCGACGCAGCAGCGCGGCGGGGTGATTTCCGGTCATAGAAGGTTTCCTTATCGTGTTCTGTATTCCTGCGATCCGCGTTCAGGCACGCTACCGCCCATAGCCGTTACCTCACTCAGGCCCATCAGGTTTCACCAGATTGTGGGTATGCTTTGCTCAGTACCGGTGCCTGCGGCACTGGACAAAGCACACAACAAAAAGGCAGACAGTTTCCTGTCTGCCGCAGTTATCAGGCGGAAGGACGCTCATTCCACGAGTCGGAATGAATGATGTTGCCGTCTTTGTAAGTCCAGGTGATTTTCTCGTAGCGGAACTCAATACGTTCCAGGTGGTTATGCTTCTCTCTGGAAGGATCCTTGATGTCGTGCATAAGCGGAGCGACTCTGACCAGCTTGACGTTATCAAGCGTGATGTTGAAGTACTCCACTTCCTGACCGGCATCGTTGATGCGGTAAAACTTAAATTCTGCCGTTTTCAGAGTCTGGCCGGTGGTCACAGCTTTGTAGAGATACGGGCTGGAGGCATCGATTTCTTTGGTAAACGTAAAGGGCTTGTGAGTACGGGTACCGGTCAGTTTGCCGGTGTTGTTGTCGGTCGGGATGTACACATCGTGATCCAGCGCCACCACTTCGATGCTACCTTCGCGCCCCTGAACGTCCACGGAACCTTTGATATCCGCGCCGCCGTCATCTTTCAGCCAGAGATAAGCAGGAATAGCCATGAGAATTACTCTCCTTGTTAGTGTGATTGAAGCACCGCCTTCTTCCGGCGGTATGTTTTATTTCACGTCCTGACAGGCGTCAGAACGCGGAACAAGACTGATTTCGACACGCCGGTTGACTGCCCGGCCCTGTGGCGTGTCGTTGGTCGCCGCAGGCTGGCTCTCGCCCAGTCCCTGTACGGCAAAACAGGTGGCCGGGATGTCGCTGGTCTGCAGCATCCAGTTGCGCACCGCTTCGGCACGCCGCAGCGATAACTGCTGATTGCTTTTTTCATCGCCGGTGGCATCGGTATATCCGGCCACGAGGATCAGCCAGCCCGGTTTTGCCCGGATGTTCACCAGCGCATCCACCAGCACTTTTGTCGAGCCGTCTTTCAGGCGGGCCTGTCCGACGTCAAACAGCGACATACTGTCAAGACGCACGGTCTGAACCGGAAGCGAAGCCGTCACTTCCATTTTTTGCTCAGGCGGACGCCAGTCGCGAATGGCGCGTAATACCGGCTGGCGGATGCGTTCACCGGGGTATAACCCCAGACCGAGACGTAGTGGTTCTCCTTCCCGGTAATACCCATCGAGCATGACCGCATCGTCTTTCAGCACCGACAGGTGACGGGCTTTGGTGATAAATTCTTCCGCCGGGACGGCATAAAACCGGTGCAGATCGTCACCGACCTGCCGTAATAACTGGCGATTTGCCGTGGCTGACAGGCACAGCGCGGCGATACCCGCCACGGTGGTGACGCCCAGCATGGTCACGCAGGCCCGTCGCAGCGGGGTAAAGCCCGACTGACGCGGCAACCGCCGTAACAGGGCATCCGGGAATGGCAGCGCATCGTCTGTGCCGGTGTCCGCGATATCCGGCGTCAGGCCGGTTCTGGCGGTGATCCACAACTGCCACAGGTTGTTATCCACCGCAGGCAACGAGGGGACCAGCCCAACGGTCATCGCCAGTGGTGGACATTTCGCCTCCGGGCCGTTCAGTTCCGCCAGCACATTCAGATCCAGCCACTGCATCAGGCTTTCGGCTTTCAGCAGGTAACAGAGTCGCTGACTGCGTTCCTGTGCGCCGGATTGTGCAATCCACTGCGCGGGCATGGTGGTCTCTGCGGATGTTGCTACCTGAACTTCGCCGCCGGTACAGATAAACCACGGTGAATTCACTCTCTCCGGCAACGGCGAGCCGGACAGCCCGCTCCAGAGAAGCCAGGGTACGTTTACGCCCGCCCGGCGACGCACCGTCGCAGCCGTCCGGCCAGAACCGCCACATCCCGGTGTATGCCGGGCATGATGGTATACGCCACGGCAAGCTGCGATGCCCACGCCGGGCGAAGGGTCAGCAATCGCTCCACCTGCGCCACAAGCTGTTCTTCATCAGAAACAGGCAGATACAGCCCTTCTGAAACCTGCCGGACCGGGCTGTCAGTGAACAGATGCGCCGACATATCGCCACAGACCAGCACTACCGGTTGTCGGTACGTTTCCGGCGGCAGCGATGACGGCCATACGTCGTCCGCTACGACCTGTCCCTTTTTCTTATGCCAGTACGCCATCACCGCCGCTGTGACGGCGACAAGAATCACTACCACGGCATACTTCACGACCGCAGATACAGCAAAGAAACCCAGCCAGGTAGTCAGCAGCAACAACAGAGTCCATAACAAAACCGTCTGTTTCAGCGCATTCCTCACTCACGGCTCCCTTTAACGCAGGCTTTGCGGCAGCAGTTCATCCACCAGCACGTTCAGCCAGTGGTGCAGTCCCCACCAGACACCGGCCAGTAGCAGCGTCAGCGTTACCAGCCAGAAAAACGGCGAATGCAGCAAAGGATGCTGACGGGGGGATAACGGCACGTTCAGTACCGCCGTTTCCGGCAGCACACCAAATGGCGCGACCAGCCCGTTGAGCGTCGAAATAAGCTGGTCACGCTCCGGGGCCACCGGATCCTGATAACGCCCGCGAAATCCCAGCAGCAGGACACGGTGAAAGCAGGTCAGCACGGCCTGCGCGGGGGCGGGCTCCTGTAGCACCTGCTTCATCCGCTCGTACAGCAGCTCACCGGCCTGCAGGGTGTTGAAGAAATGCGACTGGAGTGGGTTTTTCATCCAGATGGCCTGACCGTCGTCCATGCCACTACGGCTGAGCACCGTTTCGTCCAGCAGGGCGCACTGCGCGTAAGTTATGTGCTCCACGTTCTCCCGACTGAATCCGGCATCTTTCAGACGTTCGCGGACCAGTTCCACCTGCCGCTGACAGTGGCGATACAGCTCCATACCGTGACGCACGGTGGTTCCCTGACGCAGTTCCACCACCGTCAGAAACGTGTCGCGCAGCAGCGCGTCGATATTGATATCCGTCTCTTTTTTCATGTGCGCAGCACCGCAAACAGTTCAGGTTTCAGGTCGCCCATTGTTCCCGGCGCATAAATCATGCAGCACCCGGACTCCAGCATCGATTTAGCCGCGTCACTGTGCATATCCAGCGCAAAATACTGGTTCTCCAGCCGCAGTGGCAGCGCTGCCGGAACTGAGGTAAGCGGCACCAGTGGAACACCGTTCAGCGCCACATTGATAAGCAGCGTGACGTCATCAGGCGCACCGATTTTGCAGACCAGCGGTAGCTGGTGCAGTACCTGATGCGCAGGCAGTGAGGAACGAACGGACAGATAAAAATCGGCCTCTTCCCGCAGGCGCGGATCGTGCAGGTCGGCTTTCCAGCGGTTGCCCGGCAGGGACACCAGATCCAGCGCGATCACCCGCGACGGCAGGCTGGCTTCCAGCAGCTCGCTGAGCAGGGAGAACAGGGGCGGAAAGACGGTGGACGGCGATTCGTGGACATAGGGCGGAACGGCGCTGACGTTATGCTCAAGGGAAAACGTCAGCAGCGCACCGGCAAGCCTCGCCAGCTCCCGCCAGACCAGTTCGGGGTGGACAGCCGGGTAGCGCAGGAAATCGCTCAGCACCGGCTCGGCGGAATTCAGCGCGTTAAGCAGCCAGAACAGGGAGACATCGGCGACGGCAAAGTCCGCCATACGCTGGTTGCTTTCCCGGCGCATCGCCATCAGACGCTGGCACTTCGCCCGTAGCTGCAACAGCAGTGTGTCCAGACGCTGTACCAGCCCGTCATGGGCGTTAAACGCCAGTAACGGCGGAATATAGCTCTCATCCTGTGTCCAGTTGCCCTGAACATCCCGCACCAGACGCGCCAGTGGGCAGGTGATGTAATCCTGATTGTTATCATGAGCAAAGCGCAGGGACAGCGCATGACGCTCAACGGCCATATCTTCACTGTCACTGCCGTAGATATCCTGCACCTTTTGCCATTCCTGACGATAGCGCAGCGGTCTTTCAGTCTGCTCACCCTGACCGAGATTACCGCCGTTACCATGTGCAAGCGGCAGCGCCAGCAAAACAATCGCGCTGTCGTTCTTCAGCGCGCGCAGATCGCAGGCGAGCGGCAGAACGTCACTCACGTCTGAATCGATCAGCGTGCCATCAGCAAAACGCAGGCGTACTGCCTGCGTTTTCAGCTTTCCGGGCGTCAGGGCATCCCGGTCAAAGAGCACGTTTGCGATCCCCCACGGATGGCGAATACAAAGCTGCGCAATACAGTCATTGCTGAACGCTTCCCAGCGGGCCTGCTGCTGAAACTGCTGAGAAGACAGGAATGTCCCCTCAGCCCACAGTGGTCGACAAATTTTCATACATCACACCACCGCCCGATCAGGCTTTTGCTTTTGGCATCTGGGAAACCAGAGAAAGGTTGACGTCCATCCCTTCGATCTGGAAATGCGGCACGGCAAAGAGTCTGACGCGGAAGAAGCCCGGATTGTCCTCTATGTCCTCGACGATAACTTTCCCGTCGCGCAGTGGATGCGAAGCCTGAAGTTCATCGCCCGGATCGGTCATTTCCGTCACCAGCGTGCGTATCCAGGTGTTAAGCTCCAGTTCCAGCACGCGCCTGTCTTTGGTGGTGCCGATATTCTCGCGCTGAATGATTTTCAGGTAATGCGCAATGCGGGACAGCAGGAAGATGTAAGGCAGACGGGCATTGATACGGCTGTTGGCGGTGGCGTCAGCGGTATCATACAGCGCCGGTTTCTGGGCAGAGTTCGCCGAGAAGAAGCAGGCGTAATCGCGATTCTTATAATAAGAGAGCGGAATAAAGCCAAGGTTGGCAAATTCAAATTCGCGGGTTTCCGGGATCATCACTTCGGACGGAATTTTGACCTGATTGCCGGTGCCGAGATCGTAAAGATGGATCGGCAGATCGGCCACTGCGCCGCCCGCCTGTGGGCCACGGATCTGCACGCACCAGCCATTATTCACAAAGCTCTTCACCATATTGGCGGCAAAGGCGAACGAGGCGTTTGTCCACAGGTATTTTTCGTGATCCGGGCCTTTGACTTCTTCCACATAGTTAAAGCTGCGTACCGGCACCGTGTCCGGCCCATAGGGCAGACGGCCCAGCACGCGCGGCATCACTAATCCCACGTAGCGGCTGTCATCGGTATCGCGGAACGACTTCCATTTAATATATTCTGCGCGGTCAAAATAGTTGCCGATATCTTTAATCGCAGCAACTTCTTCCATCGAATTTTTGAGAAAGAATTTTGGTCCGACAGAACCGATAAAGGGCATATGTGATGCAGCAGAGACTCTGGAAATATTACGCAGCAGTGCAATATCCTGCGGGCTGTTATCAAATTCATAGCTGGAAATTAATGAGGCAACAGGTTCGCCACCCGGCGTATCGTACTCCTGAATATATGTATGACGATATAAACCGCTCTGAATGATTTCCGGAGAATCATCAAAGTCCTGCCGCAGATGTTCTTTACTGATATCCAGCAGTTCAATTCTGACATTTTTGCGAAAATCAGTGCGCTGTACGACGAACCATGTACCACGCCACAGCGACTCGACTTTCTGGAATTCAGGATGGTGCATGACCGCATCAAGCTGTTTACTGATTTTCTGATCCAGATCGTCGATATGAAAATCCAGCAGGCTCTTGTCGAGCTTAACCACGTCCTCGCCTGATTTCGCCAGACAGGAAAGCAGAACGTGGATCGCCGCCGTCACGCGCTCATCGGGTGAGGCATCGGCCAGCGTTTCGCTGTTTTGCCATAAATCGATTTCCTGAATGGAAGACACCGGGGTTAAATTAATTTTATCAAACAGGGACTGATAAACGCCGCCGGACTCAGTGGTGGTGAGTGTTGCAGTTTCAGAGGTGGCATGTTCTTGTTGTACAGACATCAGCATTTCCTTTTCAGTGATCCTTTCTTCTCCGGTTTAACCTGAATACGCGTTCGGGTTAAACGTTCTCCTGCGGCGCAATTTTCGCCAGTTCATCACGCAGTTCTGAACTGAGCGTCGGGTCTTTCAGGATATTTTCCAGTTCACGGCGAAACGTTGCGTTATCCAGAAGATTGGATTTCAGGTCACGTAGTAAATTGCGCATAGCGAGTAATACACGAAGTTGCGGAATATTTTTTGCTACCTGTTCGGGTTCAAAATCCTTCAGGCTTTTAAATTCAAGCGCGATATTTTGTTCATTACCGTTTCCGTTTAGCGTATCTTCTACTGTTAAATTAACCGCAGGCGAAAACTCAGCCATGACGCTGTTGAAGTTGTTTTTATTGATATCAATCTTGTCCCGTTCGGACAGCGGACGCTGCTCTTTTCCGTTACTGTAATCGCCTACAGCAAGAAGCTTGAGGGGGAGTTCAACTTTCTTTTTAGCATTGCCTGTATGCAGATCAAGCTTGATATTTACACGAGCGGCGGGAACTTCATTCTGGAAACTGTCGGCCATATCCTTTTCCTCATCATCCACTTTTTCTGATGGTTATTGACATAATTATATTCAGGGGATTATCGGATGATTTAAATAAAAAGCAATGATGAGGAGAATATACAAATGAATAATGTATTTTTCAGGGGAATAGATACAGTTGTATCATTTTAGATATTGTTTGGCCTCTTGATTATTTTTCGGGAGAGGGCGGCATTATCTGGTGAGAGAATTTGGCATGAAACTTAAAATAATAACAGGATAAGCTTCACAAATTTGCACTTTTAAGAAATTGGGTAGTATGAGAGCCTATTAAGATATTCATGAAACTTATTGTCCGGGCTTCCACAAAAAATTATTAATTTTTCTACTAATTAAAAGGTTGTGTGCTTTTTGTACAAGAATTATATAAGCGTAGCGCCCTGTTGTGATATTGAAATGTTAACATAACCAAAATAAATTGATTTATAGAATATATAAATGAAATTCATTAATGGGGTATATGTTTAATATATAAATAAGATGGATAGCTTTGATTGAGGGATATTAACGGTTTACTCATTGTCTCAGGCTTCACTGAAACGGGTAAGGAGGCGTAAAAACGAAAAAACCGCAAGCTAATAGTCGCTTTGCGGTTTGTCAGCATTCTAATAAATTGGTTGCGGGGGCCGGATTTGAACCGACGACCTTCGGGTTATGAGCCCGACG
>OBXB01000160.1_pt1 | contig 14539 bp, 1 predicted proteins | sample 1476581 | NCBI WGS metagenome assembly OBXB01 (sample SAMEA2580147, study PRJEB22360) | human gut metagenome | biome: human gut; feature: human-associated habitat; material: faeces | place: Denmark | collected 2008/2010
CACAGATTCAACTGTTACATACGATACAATGAAAGCGAATGTAACAGTAACCGTTTCACATGACGGAACTGCTAAACTTCTCGTAGCGAAAGTTGGCGAAATCGCTGATAAAGAATTCAACAACACTGTTCGTCCTCCAGAAGAACCTAAGTTTAAACCAGAGAAATACGTTCTTAGCAAAGATAATGGTAAGTTTGATATCACTGGTACTAAGCTTGTTGATGATGATAAAGAGTTGAAAGATAAGTATGCAGAAACAAATGCAAACCCTTATGCTGATGATCCATCAAACAACGAAGTAGAAAACATCAATACTAAAGCTGTTAAACGTGGAGATATTATTAACTACCAAGTATGGCTTGATACAAATCAATTTGATGCAAACAACAAGGATAACATCCAAACTGTTGGTATCACTGATGATTACGATGAAGCTAAATTGGATGTAGTTGCATCAGAAATCAAGGCTTATGATGGTAAGACTGGTGCAGATGTTACTGACAAGTTTGACATCTCAATCGCTAACGGTGTGATTACTGCTAACCTTAAGGCTGGCTTCACTAAGTCACTTGGCGACGCTGAAAACACTCAAATCATTGACACTACTAAGTTCGAATTTGGACGTTACTACAAGTTTGTCATCCCAGCTAAAGTAAGCAGTGGTGCATTTGATGGTGCTGAAATTGTAAATACAGCAGCTCAGCTCGTTCACTACTACAACCCAACAACTAAGAAAGTTGAAACACCTAAGGTACCAACTGAAAAACGTGTCAACAATGTTCCAACAGCTATTGAGTTGGTATTTGGTAAGACACTTAACGGACGTCAGTTGAAAGATCAAGAATTCAGCTTCGTACTTAAAGATTCAGAAGGTAAAGAAATTGAAACTGTTAAGAACGATGCAGAAGGTAAGGTTAAGTTCCATACTATCAATTATGCTAAGGCAGATATTGGTAAGACATTCAACTACACTGTAGAAGAAGTTAAGGGAACTGATAAGACAGTTACTTACGATCCAATGAAAGTCAATGTTACTGTTACAGTTGTTCAACCTTCACCAGGTGCTCAATTAACAACTGTCGTTTCTTACGCTACAGTAGGTGGAGATGCTTACGGTGCAGACGATCGTGTCTTCGATAACGAGGTTAACCCTAACTTCAAACCTGAAAAATATGTTGTTTCAGAACCAAGCTTTGACATCATTGGTAACAAACTTGCCGATGACGATGATTCAGCTGATAAAGTTGAAATCCAAAACTTGAATGGTAAGACCCTCAAACGTGGTCAAAAGATCTACTATCAAGTATGGCTTGACACTCGTGACTTCACAGCAGAAAGCAATCTTCAAACTGTAGGTATCACTGATAACTACGAAGAAGATAAGCTTGATATCAATCCTGCTGAAATCAAAGTTTACGATGGTAAGACTGGTGCAGATGTTACTGATAAGTTCGACATCAAGGTTGAAAACGGTGTTCTCTATGGTTCATCTAAAGCAAGCTTGACTAAGCCTATCAGCGATAAAGATGCAACTCCAGTTATCGATACAACTAAATTCGAGTTTGGTCGTTACTATAAATTTGATATCCCAGCAACTGTTAAGGATATTAAAGAAAACGACGGTGTTGATATTGAAAATACAGCCAACCAAACTATCCACCAATACAACCCTTACAATAAGAAAGTTACAACTCCTAACAAACCAACTCAAACACGTGAAAACAACGTTCCAGTTCCACTCGAGTTCGACTATACTAAACGACTTGAAGGACGTGAGTTGACTGCAGGTGAGTTCAGCTTCGTATTGAAAGATCAAAACAACAAGGTTCTTCAAACAGTAACCAACGATAAAGATGGTCACATCAAGTTTGAAAAACTCTTGTTCAGCAAAGCAGATCTTGGTAAGACATTCACTTACACTGTGGAAGAAGTACCAGGTAAAGATACTACTGTATCTTACGATGGAATGGTAGCTAAAGTAACTGTTGAAGTTACTAAAGAAGGTAAAGTTCTTAAGACTGTTGCTAACTACTCTGCAACTGGCGGTAACGCTTCTGGCGCTAACGACAAAGAGTTCAACAACAAAGTTCGCCCACCAGAAACACCTAAGTTCAATCCTGAAAAATATGTTGTTTCTGAAGCGAAATTCGATATTACAGGTACTAAGCTCGTTGATGATGATAAAGAATTGGCTAACAAGGTTGCAGATACAAATGCTAACCCTTACGCTGATGATGCATCAAACAACGAATTGGAAAACTTGAATACTAAGTCAGTTAAACGTGGTGAAAAGATTTACTACCAAGTATGGCTTGACACTACTCAATTTGATGCTGCTAACAAAGATAACATCCAAACAGTTGGTGTATCAGATGACTACGATGAAACTAAGTTGACTGTGAATGCTTCAGACATTAAGGCATACGACTCAGTAACTGGTAAAGATGTTACAGATAAATTCGATATTTCAATCGAAGGTGGTAAGATTGTTGCTAACCTTAAAGATGGCTTCACTAAGTCACTTGGCGATGCTGAAAATACTCAAGTTATCGACACTACTAAGTTCGCCTTTGGACGCTACTATAAATTTGATATTCCTGCAACAGTGAACGCAAACGTTCCTGGCGGCGTGGATATTGAAAATACAGCAGATCAAGTTGTTCACTACTATGATCCAACTCATAAATCTGTTGAAAAACCAAACAAACCAACTGAAAAACGTGTTAACAGTGTTCCAGTTGAAGTCGGATTCAACTTCACTAAACGTTTGGAAGGTCGTGAACTTAAAGCTAACGAATTCACATTCGAGTTGAAGGATGCAGCAGGTAAAGTTGTTGAAACTGTTAAGAATGATGCAGCTGGTAACGTTAAATTCTCTAAACTTGAATTCAAGAAAGGCCAAGAAGGCGTTCACAAGTACACAGTAGAAGAAGTCAAAGGAACTGATGCAACTGTTACATACGATACAATGAAAGCGAATGTAACAATCACTGTTTCTCATGATGGTACTGCTAAAGCTCTTGTAGCGACTGTTGGTGAAATTGCTGATAAAGAATTCAACAATGCTGTTCGTCCACCAGAAAAACCTAAGTTCCAACCAGAAAAATATGTTGTTTCTGAAGCAAAATTCGACGTAACAGGTACTAAACTCGTTGATGATGATAAAGAATTGGCTAATAAGGTTGCAGATACAAATACCAACCCTTACGCTGATGATGCATCAAACAACGAAGCTGAAAACTTGAATACTAAGTCAGTTAAACCTGGTCAAAAACTTTACTACCAAGTATGGCTTGATACAACTCAATTTGACGCTAACAACAAGGATCATATCCAAACTGTTGGTATCACTGATGACTACGATGAAACTAAGTTGGATGTCGATGCATCAGCAATCAAGGCTTACGATTCAGTATCAGGTGCGGATGTAACTTCTAAGTTCGACATTAAGGTTGAAAATGGTGTTGTTACAGCTAACCTTAAAGATGGCTTCACTAAGTCACTTGGCGATGCTGAAAACACTCAAGTTATCGACACTACTAAGTTCGCCTTTGGACGCTACTATAAATTTGATATTCCTGCAACAGTTAAGAAAGACATTAAAGCTGGTGTGGATATCGAAAATACAGCAGCCCAAGTTGTTAACTACTACAACCCAACAACTAAGAAAGTTGAAAAACCAAACGTACCAACTGAAAAACGTGTTAACAGTGTTCCAATTTCAGTAGAATTCAACTTCACTAAACGTTTGGAAGGCCGTGAGCTTAAAGCTAACGAATTCAGCTTCGTGCTTAAAGATTCAGAAGGTAAGACTCTTGAAACTGTAAGCAATGACGCTAAAGGTAACGTTAAGTTCAAAGCTATTGAGTACAAGAAAGGCCAAGAAGGCACTTACAAGTACACAGTAGAAGAAGTTAAAGGTACTGATGGTACTGTTCAATACGACGGTATGAAAGCTCTTGTCACTGTTGAAGTATCACATGATGGTAAAGCGAAAGCTCTTATCACTAAGGTTACTGACCCAGCAGATAAAGAATTCAACAATACTGTTCGTCCACCAGAAAAACCTAAGTTCCAACCAGAGAAATACGTTGTTTCTAAAGAAAAATTCGATATCACTGGTATGAAACTTGTTGATGATGATGCTGAGTTGAAAGATAAAGTAGGCGATACTAACAAAGATCCTTACGCTGACAGCACAGCTAATAACGAAGCTGAAAACCTTAATACTAAGACACTCAAGAAAGGTGATAAGTTTGTTTACCAAGTATGGCTTGATACAAACAACTTCACTGACGCTCAAAATATCCAATCTGTTGGTGTTACAGATAAATATGACAGCGAAAACTTGAACATCAATGTCGCAGATATTAAAGCATATGACTCTGTAACAGGAGAAGATGTGACAGCTAAGTTTGACATCAAGGTTGAAAACGGTGTAATCACTGCAACATCTAAGTCTGACCTTACTAAGTCACTCGGTGATGCAGAAAATACTCAAGTGATCGATACTGCTAAATTGGCATTCGGACGCTACTACAAGTTCGATATTCCTGCAACTATCAAAGGCACTGCTAAAGATGGTGTAGACATCGAAAATACTGCGTCACAAATCGTTCACCAATACGACCCAACTAAGAAATCTGTTGAAAAACCAGAAAAACCAACAGAAAAACGTGTAGTCAATATCCCAACTAAGGTTGAATTTGAATTCACTAAGAAACTTGAAGGTCGTGAACTTAAAGCTGGTGAGTTTAGCTTCGTACTTAAAGACAGCAAGGGTAATGTGATCGAAACTGTAAGCAATGATGCTAACGGTAAGATCAAGTTCTCAGCTCTTGAGTACAAACGTGGTGAAGAAGGTACTCACGTCTACACAGTAGAAGAAGTACAAGGTAACGATGCAACTGTTACCTACGATAAGATGGTAGCTACAGTCGTTGTTTCTGTATCTAAAGACGGTAAAGTCTTGACAGCAACTTCTCAATTGCCAGAAGATACTGAGTTCAACAACATTGTGACACCACCGACTCCTCCAACACCACCAACACCACCGACTCCTCCAACACCACCAACACCACCGACTCCTCCAACACCACCAACACCACCAACGCCACCAACACCACCAACTCCTCCAACACCAGTGGTTCCACCAGTGACACCACCAACTACACCAGAAGCTCCTAAAGGACCAGCTCTCCCTGAAACAGGTGATGATGCGTCTATGGCAGCTATGGCTCTCGGAGGAATCCTTGCGGCAGCTGGACTTGGTTTGGCAGGAAAACGCAAAAAAGAAGACTAAAATAGTAAAAAAGGTCAAAACCCTCAATATAGTTAGTTAGACTATTTCAGTTTTCGAAAAAGAGACTCATCCCGAAAGGGGTGGGTCTCTTTTGTGTCTAAAAATAATCTGACAAATATTTCTTCTGATTATTATAATATTTATAAAAATAAGTATGAATAAACTCATAGAATTTTTTTAAATCACGAAATAAGTTATAAAAAGTATTTATAACGGGTTATAAAACTATTGTAATACCTAAATTTAAGTGAGTAGATATTTATATTATAGAAGATTATAAAAAAAGAAAATAATAAAATTATGACATTTTGTATTGAAAATTTCCATTTTTTTGATAACATAATGGAAAGGGGATTAGAATAAATTTTTAGAAAGGGCAATTGGATAGTTAGAATTCCAATTGTTTTGGAGAACTATGGGTAAAGATTTATTCAACGAGAAGAAAAGTCGCTTTTCTCTCCGCAAATTAAATATCGGGGTTTGTTCGGTATTGCTAGGAACACTTATTATGATTGGTGGGACTGCACAAGCAGATGAAAATACTGAAACAACAGCTGCAACGATTACACCAGTAGCAGAAGCGGGTGAAACGACGGCGTCTTTGGTTGAGACTAGAACAGTCGCAGAGACAACGCCTGCAGCGACAACGCCTGCAGCGACAACTCCTGCAGCGACAACTCCTGTTGCAAGTACAGCAGCTTCAACAAGCGCTGAAGCATCTGCCACTGTTGAAACGCCTGCGACGTCAACAGCACCTGCAACAACTGCGGAGAGCGCTACATCACAAGCTGCAGCAACATCAGAAGCAGCAAGCACATCAGCAGCTCCAACTTCTGAAACTGCACAAGCATCGACTTCAGAGGCTCCTCAAGCAGGTAATTCTTCTGAAGCTGAGAAACCACGCGTTCGTTCACGTCGTGCCCTTTCTCCAGCAAATGGCATCAGCACACGTTCTTTTGATTCTGAACTCCAAGATGCTGCTCAAAAGACAGCCATCTATAGTCCAGGGGAAAAGGGGCAAAAACAAAGTTACGCAGGTACAGTTTGGCTCTATCGTAATGGTACAATCAATAACGATAACCAAGAAGATGCAAAACGTCTTGCTAATGTTAATGTTTACCTTCAGTATGTAACTGGGAAAGGTTTTGTTTCTCCAGTTTATAAGACAACAAGTGGACAAGATGGAACTTTTGTATTTGACTTGTCTAAACCATTAGCAAACCGCCTAGGAGCAACAGGTGAGTTCAAACTTGCAGGGGACCCTAAGTTTGCTATCCGTACTTGGGTAGAAAATCCAGATCCAACAAAATACAATGTCATCAAGTCTGGTGACCAACGTACAGGTTTCCACGGACGTCTTAGCCGTTTGAATGAAACTTGGGATTTCACGGCTGGTATCAACCGTATTGTTGGTGGTCAAGTAGTTCTCCAAGAAAAACCAAATTCTGAAGACTATCTATTGAAACCAGAAGCAGACCGTCAGACAGGTGACCAAGCAGACGGCCAATTTTCACGTAAAGGCGATTATGGTACAATCCGTGGTAGAGTGTGGTACGAACTTCGTGACCCAAGTGGTTCTGACGCACGTATGTATAAAAAAGACAGCTACGATATTAACGCCACAAACGTTAAAGTAGCAGCTTCATACGTAAATGATGAAGTAACTCGTCTTTTTGACAAATGGAAAAGTGAACACTCTAATTACAAGCTTGACGATTTCAAGGCTGCTCAAGCTGAAATTATCAAAGAATATGAAGCCAAGAATGGTAAAGGATCACACATTGCTGAAACTGTCGTAGTACCAGTTGATAAAGACGGGAACTATCGTATTCCATTCCGTGGTCTTTATGGTGTGAGCGCTACTCAGGCTAATAGCGGTCTTAAAATTTCACATAAGATTTCTGACCAAGAGTTTGGAACACTTGTTAAAGATGAAGATTTAGACAATGAACATCTTATGAAGTGGAATGGAACTATTGGACAAAAACACCGTCACATTAATACGGATTATGTTTATGCCACTGTTCTTGTCAATGACTATGCTATTTGGAGCAATAACTACCAATCAAATATGTTTGAAGGTACGTCTGATGCTGTACTTCCAGTGGGACCTTCATCACTTGCGGCAGCAAATATTTCGAATACAAACTTTGCTCTAATCGCACCACAACCAATGCACGACATCTTGGTGTATGACAACTCTGATCACTTTGCTAAACCAGGAAATACTGCTGAAAGTACCACTGGTGGACTGATGCCGTCACGTGAATACCAAATCCGTTGGTTCAAAAATGGTCAAGCGATTGGAACAGCAACAACTGTAACGTCGACAGCAGATGGAACTGCTAGCTCAGTACCGTTTACTGTGCCATCTGATCTTACAGAAGCAGCTATCTATACGTCTGCTGTATTCCTTCAAGGTGAAAACACAGATGATCTCCATTCAGCTTTGGCACTTGATTCATTTACAGCCGTTCCTAATGAAGATGCAGATAAGTATACTCCGACACCTAAGGACCAAACAGTCAATGTTGGCGAAACTCCAGATCCTAAGAAATCAATTGGTAACGTAGATGATCTCCCAAGTAGCACTACATTTGAATACAAGACTCCAGTTGATACAACAACCCCAGGTGATAAGAGTACAACCGTCGTTGTGACTTACCCAGATGGTTCTAAGGATGAAGTTCCAGTAACAGTTAAGGTAGTAGATCCACGTACCGATGCGGATAAGAATACGCCAACACCTAAGGACCAAACAGTCAATGTTGGCGAAACTCCAGATCCTAAGAAATCAATTGGTAACGTAGATGATCTCCCAAGCGGCACAACATTTGAGTACAAGACACCAGTAGATACAACAACAGCTGGTGAGAAGGACGCAACAGTCGTTGTGACTTACCCAGATGGCTCTAAAGACGAAGTACCAGTTAAGGTAACTGTTAAAGATCCACGTACGGATGCGGATAAGAACACACCGACTGCTAAAGATCAAACCGTTAACGTAGGCGAAACACCAGACGCTAAAGGTTCAATTGGCAATGTCTCAGACCTACCAAGTGGAACAACCTTTGAATACAAGACACCAGTAGATACAACAACAGCTGGTGAAAAAGACGCTACTGTTGTCGTAACATACCCAGATGGCTCTAAGGATGAAGTCCCAGTTAAAGTGACAGTAGTAGACCCACGTACGGATGCGGATAAGAACACACCAACAGCTAAGGATCAAACAGTTAACATCGGCGAAACACCAGATGCTAAAGGTTCAATCGGCAATGTTTCCGACCTACCAAGCGGCACAACCTTTGAGTACAAGACACCAGTTGATACAACAACTGTAGGTGAGAAAGATGCTACTGTTGTTGTGACATACCCAGATGGCTCTAAGGATGAAGTCCCAGTTAAAGTGACAGTAGTAGACCCACGTACGGATGCGGATAAGAACACACCAACACCTAAGGAACAAACGGTCAATGTTGGAGAAACTCCAGATCCTAAGAAATCAATTGGTAACGTAGGTGATCTTCCAAGTGGCACTACAATTGAATACAAGACACCAGTAGATACAACTACCCCAGGTGATAAAGGAACAACTGTCGTTGTAACTTACCCAGATGGCTCTAAGGATGAAGTTCCAGTAACAGTTAAGGTTGTGGATCCAAGCACAGATGCGGACAAGAACACGCCAACAGCTAAGGATCAAACTGTTAATATCGGTGAAATACCAGATGCTAAAGGTTCAATCGGCAATGTTTCCGACCTACCAAATGGCACAACATTTGAGTACAAGACACCAGTAGATACAACAACAGCTGGTGAAAAAGACGCAACAGTTGTTGTGACTTATCCAGATAGTTCTAAGGACGAAGTTCCAGTTAAGGTAACAGTCGTAGATCCACGTACGGATGCGGAAAAGAACACACCAACACCTAAGGACCAAACGGTTAATGTTGGTGAAACACCAAAAGCACAAGATTCAATCGGCAATGTTGGTGATCTTCCAGAAGGAACTAAATTTGAATTCAAGACACCAGTAGATACAACAACAGCTGGTGAAAAAGACGCTACTGTAGTTGTGACTTACCCAGATGGCTCTAAGGACGAAGTCCCAGTTAAGGTTACTGTAGTTGATCCACGTACGGACGCAGATAAGAATACGCCAACGCCTAAGGACCAAACGGTCAACGTTGGTGAAACACCAGATGCTAAGAACTCAATCGGCAACGTCGGAGACCTTCCAGAAGGAACTAAGTTCGAATTCAAGACTCCAGTAGACACAACAACACCGGGCGATAAAGAAACAACAGTTGTAGTGACCTACCTAGACGGATCTAAGGATGAAGTTCCAGTCACTATCAAGGTTGTAGATCCTCGTACAGACGCCGATAAGAACACACCAACACCTAAGGACCAAACGGTTAATGTTGGTGAAACACCAAAAGCACAAGATTCAATCGGCAATGTTGGTGATCTTCCAGAAGGAACTAAGTTCGAATTCAAGACTCCAGTGGATACAACAACACCGGGCGATAAAGGAACAACAGTTGTAGTGACCTACCCAGATGGTTCAATCGATGAAGTCCCTGTAACAGTTAAAGTGGTTGATCCACGTACAGACGCCGATAAGAACACACCAACACCTAAGGACCAAACGGTTAATGTTGGTGAAACACCAAAAGCACAAGATTCAATCGGCAATGTTGGTGATCTTCCAGAAGGAACTAAGTTCGAGTACAAGACACCGGTTGACACAACAACAGAAGGCGACAAAGATGCAACAGTCGTTGTGACATACCCAGACGGTTCTAAAGACGAAGTACCAGTTAAGGTAACTGTTAAAGATCCACGTACGGATGCCGATAAGAATACCCCAGTAGCCAAAGATCAAACGGTTAAACCGGGCGACCAACCAAATGCTAAGGATTCAATTGGCAACGTTGGTGACCTTCCAGAAGGCACTAAGTTCGAATACAAGACACCAGTCGACACAACAACAGAAGGTGACAAAGATGCAACAGTTGTTGTCACTTACCCAGACGGTTCTAAGGACGAAGTTCCAGTTAAGGTAATCGTCAAAGATCCACGCACAGACGCCGATAAGAACACACCAACACCTAAGGACCAAACGGTTAATGTTGGTGAAACACCAAAAGCACAAGATTCAATCGGCAATGTTGGTGATCTTCCAGAAGGAACTAAGTTCGAATTCAAGACTCCAGTGGATACAACAACACCGGGCGATAAAGGAACAACAGTTGTAGTGACTTACCCAGATGGTTCAATTGATGAAGTTCCAGTCACTATCAAAGTTGTAGACCCTCGTACAGATGCGGACAAGAACACACCAACACCTAAGGATCAAACGGTTAACGTTGGTGAAACACCAAAAGCACAAGATTCAATCGGCAACGTCGGTGATCTTCCAGAAGGAACTAAGTTCGAGTACAAGACACCGGTTGACACAACAACAGAAGGCGAAAAAGATGCGACAGTTATCGTCACTTACCCAGATGGCTCTAAAGACGAAGTTCCAGTTAAGGTAATCGTTAAAGACCCACGTACAGATGCCGATAAGAATACACCTGTGGCTAAAGATCAAACGGTAAAACCAGGCGATCAACCAAACGCTAAGGATTCAATCGGTAATGTCGGTGATCTACCAGAAGGCACTAAGTTCGAGTACAAGACACCTGTTGACACAACAACAGAAGGTGAAAAAGACGCTGTAGTCATTGTCACTTACCCAGATGGTTCTAAAGATGAAGTTCCAGTTAAGGTAACTGTTAAAGATCCACGTACAGATGCCGATAAGAATACACCTGTGGCTAAAGATCAAACGGTAAAACCAGGTGATCAACCAAACGCTAAGGATTCCATTGGCAACGTAGGAGATCTTCCAGAAGGCACTAAGTTCGAGTACAAGACACCAGTTGACACAACAACAGAAGGTGACAAAGACGCTACAGTTATCGTCACTTACCCAGATGGTTCTAAAGATGAAGTTCCTGTCACAGTTAAGGTTGTAGATCCACGTACTGATGCGGACAAGAACACTCCAACAGCTAAGGAACAAACAGTAAACAAGGGCGAAACTCCAGATGCGAAGAACTCAATCGGCAACGTCAGTGACCTTCCAAATGGAACTAAGTTCGAATTCAAGACACCAGTTGATACTACAACTGAAGGTAACAAAGACGCTACTGTTATTGTCACATATCCAGATGGTTCTAAAGACGAAGTTCCAGTTAAGGTGATTGTTAAGGATCCACGTACAGATGCGGATAAGAACACACCAACGGTTGACAATCAAGAAACTAAAGCAACTCCAGCACCAACAGTGCATAAACCTGCTCCTGCATTAGATACAGTTCATGTCGCCTCAAAAGCAACACCAGCTGCAACTGATACTAAGCAAGCTTTGCCTGAGACAGGTGAAAACACTTCATTATTGGCTACTCTATTGGGTGGTTTGATGACAGTGGCTGGACTTGGTTTGGCAGGAAAACGCAAAAAAGAAGACTAAGATAGTTCATAGGTTAGATCCCTCAACATAGTTAGTTAGGCTATTTCGGTTTTCGAAAAAAGAGACTCATCCCATAAGGGGTGGGTCTCTTTTGTGTCTATTACAAGATAGTTTTTGTTTATATTAAAAAATTAGATAAAAACTCAAAAGGTGAAGAGGTTTATTCAAAAAATATTAGTAACTTAGATTATAGGGGGAATTCCCATAAATAGTGATATGCATGAAAATGCTTATATGAAAAGGTTTGATTATTTTCACGAGGATCTAGTTACTAATCATAATTCGTTTTTTATATTGATTAAAAATTAGAGAAAATACTTGCTTAAAGATTAAAAAAAGGATATGATAGACTTCGGAAGAAGGTTAATAAATGTATGGAGTGCGTGTTTTTTCAATAACGTCTTCGTTTTTTGACGTGCCTTGGGGTACAAGGATTAACATATAGGAAGATTTTGAATGAAACAAGCAAATCATGTTTTTGAAAAAGTGACAAAATACGCCATTCGTAAATTGTCAGTAGGTGTAGGGCCAGTTGCTATCGGGACATTCTTGTTAGCAGGTGGTCTTTTCGTGTCTAAACCAGTTTCGGCAGACCAGGTTACTTCGGATGCATCGGTACACATAGCCTATGTCACAGAAAATGAATTAACAGCTGAAGAGCAGAAGCAAGTGGTACATGCTATTCCTAAGGAATATCAAAATGAGGACACTTTTTATCTGGTTTATAAACGTAAGGGAGACAGTCAAGCCACTCTTCCTCAGACAGGAAGTTCTGACTGGGCAGCGACAGGTTTGGGATTGGCAACAGCGACTATGGCTGTCTTGCTATTTTCAAAAAAACATCGTAAAAAAATTATTGGCTTGGTCTTGATTGGGGCCGCAGGGCAAAGTCTCCTTGTGCCGATAGAGGTTCTTGCCTTGCAAAACAAGGAGTTGCAGGCCTATAATCAAACTCTTGCGGTTTCAAATAAAGAAGATTTGGCTAAGGGTGTTATTGCCATTGATGGTTATGAGTATGTGGGTTATCTGCGTTACTCTGCTAAGCCGGAGCTTGACCAACCTTTGGAAAATACTTTACAAGGGCTTGAGTCTTCAATAAAAGAAGATAATACAGTTAGTCAGGGGACAGCTGATAGGGATAGTAAGGGAATCAGTTGGAAAAAAGGAACACAGGAGCCAGGTCATGAAGGCGAGGCAGCTGTTCAGCCTGCTAATCCAGAGTACACTGAGCCAATTAGCGCTAAAGGTACGCAAGAATCAGGTCATGAAGGCGAGGCAGCTGTTCAACCTGCAAATCCAGATTACACTGGTCCAATCAGTGCTAAAGGTACGCAAGAATCAGGTTACGAAGGCGAATCTCTAGTTCAACCTGCTAACCCAGAGTACACTGGACCGATTAGTGCCAATGGTACCCAAGAAGTTGGTCACGAAGGCGAAGCAGCTGTTCAACCTGTCGCTCCAGAGTACACAGGTTCAATCAGTAGCGATACTACAAGTGCTAATGGAACGCAGGAAGTTGGTCACGAGGGTGAAGCATGGGTCCAACCGGCTAATCCAGAGTACACTGGACCGATCAGTGCTAACGGTACCCAAGAAGTTGGTCACGAAGGCGAGGCAGTGGTTCAACCAGCTAACCCAGAGTACACCGGTCCAATCAGTGCCAATGGTACCCAAGAAGTTGGCCATGAAGGCGAAGCAGCTGTTCAACCTGCTAATCCAGACTATACTGGCAAACTGGAAGCTAAGGGTACACAAGAATCCGGTCATGAAGGTGAAGCCCTTGTTCAACCTACAAATCCAGAGTACACAGGCAAACTGGAAGCCAAGGGTACACAAGAATCAGGTCACGAAGGTGAGGCGGCTGTCCAACCCGAGAATCCTGTCCACACTCCAGTTGTTGGAAGTGTCACAGAGACTGAAACGCAAGCCATCGATTATCCTATCGAAGTTATCACTGATGATAGCAAGTATGTGGATGAAGAGGTTGTCGAGCAAGAAGGTCAAAAAGGTAGCCAAGAAATCCAGAAAATTTACCAAACCATTGATGGTGTCAAGGTTGGTGAGCCAACTATTGTATCAGGTAAGGTTATTGAGGTGCCACAACCTAGAAAGCTTCGTCGTGGCAGCAAACCTCTAGATGGAACAACGACGGAAGAGTCTATCGTAGAGCTTCCATTTAAAGAGATTGTCCAAGAAGATGATAGTCTTGAAAAGGGCACTCTAAAGGTTGTTCAAGAAGGTCAAAAAGGTCAAAATAAAATCACCAAAGTCTATAAGACCTATAAAGGGAATAAGACGTCTGAGGCACCAACTGTCACTGAAACCGTGCTAGTTCCTGTTCAAGATCGTATCGTTCACAAAGGGACCAAGGTGTCTGAAAAACCATTGCTTACGCTGACACAGATTGACAAGGATGATTTGGGTCGTAGTGCTAAACTTAGCTACAACTTGACGAATCCAGGTTCAGCAGCTATCACGACTATTAAAGCGGTCCTCAAGCAAAACGGACAGATTGTCCAAACGCTTGATATTCCTAGCACGACCTTGACTGCTGACCTAACAAACTTAGACTATTACAAGCCATATACCCTCACAACAACCATGACCTATGATCGTGGCAATGGTGAGGAGAATCAGGTTTTGGCAGACCAAACTCTCCAACTGGATCTCAAGAAGGTTGAGCTTAAAGATTTTGCACGTACAGATTTGAT
>OBXB01000169.1_pt1 | contig 13522 bp, 13 predicted proteins | sample 1476581 | NCBI WGS metagenome assembly OBXB01 (sample SAMEA2580147, study PRJEB22360) | human gut metagenome | biome: human gut; feature: human-associated habitat; material: faeces | place: Denmark | collected 2008/2010
TGAGACATGCTTGTGTCTTTTTTCCATTTACCTCTCCTTAAGAAAAAATAGAGGGCTGCCCCTCTACTTCTATCTATTCGGAAAAAGCAAATGAAAGATGGCAACTACCCCTTAAATGCTTCCACAAAAGCCTTGAGTTCTTCGTCCGCTTCTTGTGTCGTTCCATGAAGCTGACCAAGCATGTCGAGAAGTGAGGCTGTCTGACTTTCAATCGTCGCATTGGTCTCATTAATCTTAGCCACAATCTCGGTCAAGGGCTCCACTTCTTCTTCCTCAAAGGTATCCACATAACGAGGAATATTAAGGTTGTAGTCATTTTCCACAATCTCTTCAAAGCTAGCCAGATGGGCGAACTTGTCCATATCCTCACGGCTCTTATAGGCATTGAGAATCTTTTCAATATGGGCATCCGTCATGATGTTCTGATTTTTCCCCTTATCAAACTCCTTAGAGGCATCGATAAAGTAAACATCACGATTGGTGCGGTTCTTTTTGAGAATGATAACCGTCGTCGGAATACTGGTGTTAAAGAAAATATTAGCAGGCAGACCGATAACCGTATCAATGGCACCCTCTTCTAACAAAGCCTTACGAATGGTCCCTTCAGCATTACCACGGAAGAGCACCCCATGAGGTAGGACGATGGCCATGACACCATTATCTTGTTTCAAGTGATAGTAACCATGCAAGAGGAAGGCAAAATCAGCCTTAGACTTAGGTGCTAGTTTCCCAAATGGTGAGAATCGAGGATCATCCATGAAACCTGAGCTGGCAGACCACTTGGCTGAATAAGGTGGGTTCATGAGAACACCGTCAAAGTTAGTCGGCTCTTGGGTTGGCCAATCCTCATCCAAGGTATCTGCGTTGTGTAAAAACTGGTTTTCAATCGGCACACCATGCAGAATCATGTTCATACGTGCCAGGTTATAAGTTGAGGTGTTCAACTCTTGACCAAAGTAAACCACTGTCTGTGGCTGGCGTGAATAGCGTTTGGCATTAAGCAAGAGCGAGCCTGACCCCATAGTCGCATCGTAGATGGTAAAGCCTTGCTTGTCTTCACGACCTAAAAAGGCAATCTGAGTCATGAGCTTGGCAACAGGTTGCGGTGTATAGAACTCACCAGCTTTCTTACCTGAATCCGTCGCAAACTGACCGATCAAGTACTCGTAAGCATCCCCCAACATATCACCTGCATGACCTGCCACATCTAGGACAGCCAACTCTTTCATCACAGCCGCAACCGTCTGGTTTTGCTTTTGAGGAGTCGCCCCAAGTTTCTTAGAGTAGAGGTCGATGTCTTCAAAAAGGTTTTCATAAAGCTCGTCACTCTGCTCAATATCACGGAAGCCTTGAGCCAGGTCCTCTAACTGAAAGCTTCCATCGTTCACTCGTTCCACTAAGGCCGTAAAGGTCAAGTCAGGATGAATGGCATAGCTCATCTCATCAGTAATAACTACCAAGAGGTCCTCGTGAGTCTCCTCGTCCTCATAGTATTTACGATAGACTGCCAGTGCCTTCCAAGCTTTCTGTCTCTTCCTCCATGGTCTCTGCCACGAAAAAGAGCATCTTGTCCGACAAATACTTGTAAAAGACCATACCCAAGAGATAAGACTTGTAGTCGTTGGCATCCATCTTAGAGCGGAGCACATCCGCTGAGTTCCACAGGGCTTGATAAAGCGACTGGGAGGTTTGTGTTGTTTCTGACATAATGTTTCTTTCTTTGTATTTTTGAATGTTATCCTATTAGTTCTAATAGCCAATCACGTCTGTTTCCACTTCCTTGATGACCTCATCTGAAATCTCAGAAAGAGGAAGTTGGTAAATCGTATTTTGACGTGGGTTGAAAATGCCTAGTTTTTCAATGGTTTGAAACTCTGGATGAATCGAACGCCTACCCATGAGATAGTAAATCAGTAGCTGCAAGGTATGGTCCTTATTGGGCTTTCCTGTGGTGACTTTAAAGTCCCAAAGGGTATCTTTGGTCAGGAAATCCCCATTACCAGTCGTTATGGTAGCTGTATAAGCCCCTTCCATGGTAAAACCATCCGCAGTCACAGGACCAAAGGCCTTGAAAAAGCTCAAACTACGCTCAACCATGGTACGAATATTAGCAATAGTCGCCTTATCTGGAACAATCTTTTCCACTGGACGATAAGTCAGAGGACCAGCACGAAAGGCACTATCAAAACCTACCAACTGACAAGCCTTAGTAATCGACAAATCGTCCAGCCCCTTAACATCATCCAAAAGACCAAAAGCCTTAGCCTCCATCCTCATGGCCCTAGCACCAAGCAAGGAAATCTCAAAAGCCTCCTCAACAGCTGTCCCATCCATGAAACGACTGAGATAGTCCACCGCAGTCCCAACCAAACTAGCCGCAATAGACTCCTCAGCATTAAGAACCTGACCATCATCAAGCGTCGTCACTGTAAACGTCTTAACAGGCAGATAACCACCACGAGGCTGCTTAATCTGTTTAATACGTTGTGTTACTGATACCATGTTTGTCCTCTTTGAAAATACTTTGACTTAAATTTCGTATCTTTCGTCTACTATCACTTTATAACTAAAACTTTCATTACGCTTCAGTCAAGTAAATAGAAAATTCTTTTTTACTTTTTAGATAAACATATCTTGCAAGAGTTTCTTTTTCAGAGTCTCAAGCTGAGTAATTTTTTCTTGGTAAGAGTTGATGAGGTTATCGAGGTTTGAGAAATAGGCACCGATAGCTTGTTGTTCTTTATATGTTGGAAGCAATAACTCACGTTTTTCCATCATATTTTTTGTGATATGAACCATTGTACTACCATTGGTATTTTGCTGAATTCTTTTCTTATCATTCTCTAACCAAAAATAAAGATAATCTCTATCAATAATCAAACTATCAAACTCTAATTTCCAAATATGGTAATGATAAATTATTTTATCATCTTTCCATAACTCAGGTCCAAAATTTGTTGCCCATAGATAAAGTAAGTCTCCTTTATTGGCATACTTATTTTCTTCCAATTCTAAGTCTGAATAATACCAAACATCGTTTGTGTTAAAATTTCCAACTCTCAAAACTCTATATTTTCCTTTATCTAATAGCTCATCCTGTTTAAAAGCTCGACCATTCAGTAAAGTAACATAGTCACTAATTAACACATTCGTCCACTCGCCTTCAAATCCATCCAAACGTATCTCAGGTACTGTCTGTCCAGCTTTTGGAAACATCTTGGAAATCATGGTCGCCTTGAGGGATTGGTAGTTAGCAAGATTTTCCTTGTAGCTATCTAGAAGGTCATCGAGAGTACGGAATAGGGAACCGATGGCGGATTGTTCTTCAAATGAGGGGTAAAATAACTTAATCGCCTTCAAGTCAGAATTATGTAAATGAACAACTGATTTACCCTGTGCACGTTTAGATAATTCTCTTTGTTGTGAACCATTTGAAAGTGTCATTGCAATAAATAATGAGTTTAGGTATTCATGAGGCCTAACGATATTTAAATCTCCTCCCAAAATGATACCTCTATCAATGACACATGATGCCCTTGATATATCATCCGCACTTTCTCCAGAGGCTGGAATGATTACCTCTCCTCCCTCACTTACAACTGAGTTTTCCTCCAGATTAGCATAAGTTTCAACATTACTAATCACTGACTCATAATTCGTATAAAGACGACCATATAAAATGACAGGTGTCCCATGAGATTGCAAATCTTTCTTAGAATACCCCCTCCCTTTTGAAAATTCTGCAACCTCTGACAACTGTTTTTTTATCCAAGGTTCTGAGAAATCTCTAAATCTTACTATAGGTATTTTTTCTTTTTTAATCGACATATACTCTCCTTTGTTGTTCAGAAATGTGATACTTATAGTTTTCAAACATGCTTAGTTGTTATCATCATCTCTAACAACTTTAAATTTCATTCTAGTTTCTCCGTATTTCTGTTTTAAAATTTTCTCAGCCATTTTCTCAGGTGGAACAAGTCTAAATGCACTGTCCATAACATACTTTGTTATATATGTTTTGAGATTATCACATTTTTCAATTAATTTCGTTTCTTTACTAAAATTTTCAACTATATCAGCAAACTCATTAAAAGTATTGGCCTTTATAAATCTATTATAATATTTTGAAAATTTTTCGACCTCTATTACAACCTCATGTTTCAAATCTGATAATTTTACATCATCTTGAATTACTAATGTCAGTAGCAACTCATCCTTTAAATCAATAAATTCGTAGTATTTCGGAGTTATTACTGTATAACAAAGTTTTAAAAATATCTTCTGAAATTTATCTTCATTATCTGATTCAGTCAAAGGGAAACTTTCATCTCCAAAAAAAGTTGCTGCTTTTTTCAATTGGTTTAATATTTTATAGGACCTCTCCGCCCTCTCAATTGTATACTGTAAGAAAATACGTTCTCTTTCGTTCGCTTCTTGTCTTTCAAAAAATTCTCGTTGTAACTTATGTTCATCTTTTAGCTGTTTAAGTTGCTGCTTATTTTGGAGCTTTGCTACATAAACAGCTACACCAGCACCCAGTAAAGCCCCAATCATTGAACTAATAAACTGAGAATTAAGAAATGTAATTATAGTATTCATTGCAATTTCTCCTATTCAAGTGAAGGAAAACGTCTAGTCTTAGACTATGAGTATTATACTTAGAGACTAAATTTTTTTGCTGAACTATTTTCACATAGTATTTGACTTCTGATTACCGAATCAATTCTTGAAAAGTTTTATCTATCTAATTTAGGTAATCATAACTTACTTTAAGAGCAACTCTCTCATCCCATCAACATCTTGACTTTGCACAAATACAACTTCCCTCCGACCAGTTAATTCAACCAATTTATCTTTGCCTAGAATAATGGCTAAATTCTTAATTATTGAACGTTTAGCTGTTTCATTAAAATATGTAAATATAAATCTACTTTGGTAATATTTATTGTCAACCAATTTAAAACAATTTGCAAAAATTTCCTTATCAAGTGGATCAACAGAATGTCCAAAAATAATAATATTTTTAACAATTTTTGGTATTCCTTTTGATATATCAAATTCCTGGTCAAAGAATCTCTCATATACAATTCCAGTCTCTTTAACGACACGTTGATAGAATTTTTGATAAGGTATTAAATCGCTATTGATTTCTGTTGATTTATCTTCAATGCCAAAAACCATGGTATTAATTTTATGTTTTTGTCTTTTTAAATCAATTTCTCCATGTATAAAATGCGTCTTTTCTAAGGGAATTTTATAAAGTTTATTTGGGGTATGTGTATAATTGAAACTAATCACACTAGCCTCTGAAATTCTATCTATGGCATCTAACACTGTCTCACTAGGAATAATTGGGGCAAATTCAAAGTCTATAAAGTCTCTATAAGAAAGATAAATTTCTAGGAGCTCCGTCAGTAAATCAAGATGATTAATAAAAAGATTATTTAATTCTGATATAGCTATCCTTCTTTCTAGTCTATCCCAACTCAAAATAGTAAACTTTTCATAAAATATTTCGGCCACAAACATTTTTGACGCAAAATTTTCTTGAGAAACTATTTCTTCACGAAACTTATCAAGATAAACTAGCCTCAAGCTATTTTTACCACTATAATATATCGACTCAGTGTTTGATCTATAAAAATCTATTGCTTCAGCAAGTTGAGAAATCATTATTTCAAGATTTGACCAATTTTCACCAAGACTAGATCTATTCTCGTTTATAAACCTAAGGTATAAATTATCTTTATATTTCTCAATATCAATATCATTACTGTCAAGAAAGGACTGCAAATGGTCATCTTTTTCTACAAATAATTTGTTAGCAAATTCTACGAAATCACTATAACTCGTTTTTCGACCCATAGCTAAATCAAAGCCATTTCCTAAAATCAATATCGTATCTGCCATTTATTCTCCCTAGTTATTACTCTACCTCCCCACTCTCAATGGTTCAATAACCTCTTCAATGAGTTTGGTGTAGGCTTCTTTGATGTGTTTTTTGTAGCTGAGCGGGTTGAGGGCATCAGCTGTTTCTGCTTTGTAGTCTTTGTAGCGTTGGCTCTTGGTGAGCTGGCTTTCTCCTGATTGCTTTTTAGCACCTTTACGATAGTGTTGGACATAGTAACGAAGTTCATCGAGTCCGACATACCATTCTCTGGCAAAGCGTTTGAGATGGTCGTCGATAATGGCTTCAATCATTGTGTCTAAGACGCCAGTAATAGACTGTCCTTGGTAATCTTTAGGATTGGCTTGGACTTCTTCCCACAGGTTTCGGATGATTTCAGCTAGTTTAGGATTGGTGCGTTCGAGACTCTGGATATAGTTATCAACCGTTTCGATATCCTTGTCACTGAGAGCCTGTGGACTATCCTCTTCCTGCTGAATCATACTTTGAATCAGTGTCAGGATGTAAGCATAGTTAATCTCGTCAACTTGGACGGATTCCAGTTCGTAGTGGATATCAAAGAGATTATCATCACCATCGTCTTCAGCTCGGCTTTTAAGCTCTGCTAGGATATTTTGATAGATTCCTAGATAGGTTTCAAGCTTCTCATCCGATAGTCCTGTCTCTGCATAGATAGCCGCTTCATCGTATTCGCTATAGACACGGATAGATGCCAGATACTTGTCAAAGGTTTGGTAGGCCTTGGCAATGCGACGGAGTTGTGGGCTAGTAGCCTGCTCAATCGTGATGATATAGTTTTCCACATCTTCCACTTTTACTTGAAAGTCTATCCAGGCTTGGATAAAGTTAGCTTTTTCTTCTGCCCAATCTGGGGCAGTGACGTCATTTTCACCACCGTTTGAGTAGAGCTTAAGGGCGTTATCCACAGCCTCTTTAAAGGCCTCTGGCCTTTGGAAGGTGATGATATGGCCATAACGCTTTTTACTGTCAAAGATACGGTTAGTGCGACTAAAGGCTTGAATCAAATCCTGTGGACGCATGGGCTTACGGTCGATGAAGAGAGTGGATAGGCAAGGGGCATCAAAACCGGTCAAAAGACGGTCTACAACGATGACCAAATCCAACTGCTCTTTACGAGGAATGAATTTGTCTAACTTTCTGGCTAAACGATTATTGATATCCGTGTTAAATCCACGCAAATCAGCCATATTGAAATGGGTCCCATACTCTTGATTGTAATCGTCCATGACCTGCTTCATGTGGTCTTGGTAGCCGATTGATTCTTCTTCATTTTCCGACACGGAGTAAGTGACCGTCACCTTTGGAAAATCAGGTAGCACGCGCTTAGCTCGCTCTGACACCTTGACACGTTCGTGTCCTGCTTTGATACTCTTGAGCAGATTGTAATAGGCCTGAGCCTGTGGAATGGACTTAACGGTTAAGATGGCCTCGTAGGTCTTGCCCTCACCATTTGGGAAGCCCAACTGTTGATAACTTTTGTTTAGGATAGCATCCATGACTTCTAGCATGTGCTCTTTATCTTCATAGACAGAGTCAGGAAGGTCTTCTTCAGGAATCGGCGAAATAATGGTATTACGATAGTCCACCTTGAATCCCAGAACTGCCCCGTCATGGATGGCTTCTTTGACCGTATACTCATGGAGACGTTCGCCATATTGTTGGTGGGTGGTTTGTGCCAAATCACCTAATTGCTTGCGTTTATTTTCCTTGAAAATCGGTGTACCAGTAAAGCCATACCAGAGCGAATTGTGGAAAAATCCCTTGATATCCTTTTGCGTCTGAGGTGTGACCGCACGGTGACACTCATCCACAACGAAAGCCACACGGAGGTCCTTGATTTTCTCCGAATCCTTTTGGTATTTACCTTCTCCAAACTTGCGCATCATGGTTGTGATTTTCTGGATAGTCGTCACAATCACACGCTTATCATTTCCTGCCAAACGCTTAACCAAGTCATGGGTATTGTCCGTTTCGTCGATATCAATAACATCGTTAGCGGCGTAGGAAAGAAAGGACGAAGTAGTCTGCTGGTCAAGGTCCCTACGGTCCACGACGAAAATTGTCTTCTGAATGGCTGGGATCTGCAAGAGGTTGCGAGCCACCTTGTAGGAGGTCAGGGTCTTACCAGAACCCGTAGTATGCCAGATATAGCCTGATTCCTGACGACGAGAGGCATCTTGAACAGACTCGATGGCATGGATTTGATAAGGACGTAATAGGATGAGGGCTTTTTTACTATCATCAATAACGGAGTACTGCATCACCATCTGATGAGCACGTGGAATAGACAGGACCTCATGAGCAAAGTCCATAAGACTGGTCATGGGTTTATTATCTTTATCCACCCAAGATGTCAAGAATTGTTTATTGAGCTTATCCTCTCGTGCAGCTGCAATGTAGCGTGTGTCTACTTTATTAGTTACAACAAACATCTGAAGGGCAGAATAGATGCTACGTAACTTACCTTCACGGTCATACTTTTTGATTTGATGAAAGGCATCCAAAAAGGCCACACGAGGACTCTTGAGCTCGATATGGATAAGAGGGAGGCCATTGATCATCAGAGTCGTATCTAAACGACGGTCCTGATCTTGTGGATAAGCCTTGTCACGTTCCACCTGATTGACCACTTCGTAACTGGATTTTCCAGCAGCAATATTATCACGCCAGATGACAGAAAGTCGGATAGTCCCAAGGCTAGCATCTTCACGCTGTACCTCGACTTTGGCAATACCATTTTCACCAGCCAACCACTTAGCAGCTTCATAATAGTTAACGAAGTTAAGCTGGTTCTTGATTTGGCGCTTCTCCTGATCGGTCAAGGGATGGTCAGCGAGTAGGGCAACGTTATTTTGCGCTAACTTGTCAAAAAAGTTGTCCCATAATTGACCTTCATTTTTTAAGTCTGGGCGATAGGTCCACTGGCTCTCACCAGAGGTTAATTGCTCGATTAATTGACGTTCTATCTCAAGTTCTGGAGTAACTGGTGGCATGACTTATCCTTTCAACATTGTCGTAATCCCTTACATTATAGCATTTTCACAGGTTCTTTCATAGTTTTGGGAAAATTCAAACAAAAAAAACACGGGATGTCCGTGTTAATCGTTTTAGAATAGTAAATCATAATTGTTATGAAGATACATTATCTTCCCTAAACTTACTTTACATGTGAATCAAGTGGGACTACTGCTAATGTCTTACCTAGACTCGCCAGTATTTTAAGAACCGTATCTAACTGAGGTGCCGTTTTCCCCGTCTCCATACGTGCGATAACAGGTTGTTTGACACCACTCAATTCTTCAAGTTTCTTTTGGGAGATACCTTGTTTTTTACGAGCATCAATAATCTCAAGCATCAGTGCGACACGGAGTTCACTCGCCGCAATTTCCTCTTTAGTGAAAATAGTTTTCTGTAAATCATCCCAACTACTTCCAATAGCTGGATTCTTTTCTAGGGTCATCTTACAATCCTCGCTTTCTAAAATCATCTAAAGCTTTTTGAGCCTTCATCAGCTCACACCTTGGAGTCTTTTGTGTCTTTTTCACAAAATGATGAAGCAAAATAAAACCGTCATCTAGCCATGCTGCAAATAAAATTCTATCTCTTAAGGACCTTAGTTCCCAAATATCTCCTTCTAAATGTTTAATGAATGGCTCACCAATCATGGTCCCTCTATTTTTTAACATAGTCAGGTAGTCTTGAATTTTATGCAATTTGATTCGAGAATCTTTACTTGAATTCATGGCTAATGTTTCAATCTACTCTCTTACAGGTTCATGTCCATTTCTATCTTTATAAAAATGAATAGGGTACATATCAATCTCTCTTTCTTTATTATAACTCATAAGTACTTATTTGTAAATACTTATAAGTTATTATTTTTAAATATCTCTATTCAAATTTATTATTCGTAAAAGGTTAAGAAAGATGATAAAAAGCCACCTATAGTGGCTCAGAATGTATATTATTTATGATCTAGACATGGCAAGAATACGAGGAAGCGACCAAATTTTGTAGCCCTTTCCATCTGTGAAATGGCTTATCGGAAACCTTTTACTCCCCCCTATGAATCGTAAACCCTGTGGCTTGTTGGTTAGCCTTTGTGGTCAAGTCTGAAATTTGAACACGCCGTGGTTGCTTGGTGACATAGAGGACTGTCTCCGCAATATCTTGGGCTTGGAGGGCTTCCAAACCTTGATAGACCTTGGCTGCCTTGTCCTTATCACCGTGAAAGCGAACTTGAGAAAAGTCTGTCTCAACGATACCGGGCTGAATGGTTGTCACCTTGATATCAGTAGCAATGGTATCGATACGAAGCCCGTCACTAAAAGTTTTCACTGCAGCTTTGGTTGCTGAGTAAACGGCAGCACCTGCGTAGGCATAGATGCCCGCCGTAGAGCCCATATTGATGATATGGCCCTCATTGGCGGCAACCATGCTTGGCAAAATCTGACGTGTCACCATCATCAAGCCCTTGACATTGGTGTCGAGCATGGTCAGCAGGTCCCACTCTTCATAGTCTTGGTAGGCTGTTAGGCCTAGTGCTAGACCTGCATTATTGACCAAGACATGGACTTGACCCACACTTTTGAGAATGGCTTGGCAAACATCTTTGACCATATCCATATCAGTGACATCCAGTGCAAAGGTCCAAACTTTTTGATTGGGATAGGTCGCTTCAAATTCTGCTTTTAGAGCTTGAAGACGCTCTACACGGCGCCCTGTCAAGATCAGGTTATCCCCCTCTTTGGCAAAGGCACGCGCCGTTGCTTCGCCAATTCCTGATGTTGCTCCTGTAATGAGTACATTTTTAGGCATCATATTCTCCATTTCTATCACCCTATGCCTCTAATCGTGATTCCTTAACTCGCTTAACTTCTTAATGAAATCAGGAAGCTCTAGCTTGGGCAGGGTAGATTTTTTATTTCCTGACTTCCAAAATATCCAAAGTAACTGGTTGAAACCGTCTTGCAAGACATTCTTTTGTTTGTCCGAGAGATTGCCAAATCCTTGTAGCATCTGACCTATCTGTGGCAAGGCTTGGATGCCAATATCATCGAGGCTTTCAATACCTGAATCAAGGATGGTATCAAAAACCAAATCGCAAACTTGCTTGAGTTCTTGACTAGGCAAGGCCTCAATCCACTCTTGGAAGGTTTCTTCCAAACGCTGACTCAACTCTGTTGGCTGGTCCTCATAAACAAAATCATTTGTCGTCAAATCAACCTCCCAAGTCAAGGCGTTATGTTGCGCAAATCCGATGCCTTCTGCTGCGACAAGCTGGGCAGGTCTATCCCAATAGAGCATAACCCCCACGACAGAATCTTGAGGTCTAATAACTATCATCTTGGCTTTCAACTCTTGGTAAGAAGGCTTCTCTAAGAGGGACTTCATCAAGCCTGGTGAATCCAGGAGCAAGAGCTCTGCGATTTTCTCACGCAAGGCAGTTGAACTCTGAACAGCTGAATAGAGGGCAAGATTCCCACCCTTGGAGTGGCCAGAAACAGTGATACGTCCACTGAGATTCGGCAAGTGGTCCTCCAGAAAAGTCATGGCTGAGCGATGGGCAGGAATTTCCCGACTATAGGTCAGCTGAAAATCCTCCTTCCATCCAATGACACTATCATCCGTCCCACGAAAGACAAGCTGATGGTAGTCCAGTTCAGACAGGCTGAAAATCATCGCCGCAAACTGTTTTTCCACCTCCTTGTCCAAGACACTACGGTAGTTACTGAGACTCAGACTGGCAAAGCGCCTAGACCTGACTATAGCCTCTGCGAGTTCCACCCGCTCTTTGGTCACCATAAAGGAATAATCTGGATTTAACTCCTTGCCCTCAGCGAAATCATGTAAATTGATGGACTTCTTTAAGTCACTGGCTGTGAGCCATTTTTCATAGGTCAGGTAGCCGATTTCGTTGATACAAACCTTATCCAAGATATTCAGAGGTTCTTGGTCAAAAGTTAGATTCTCAACCTTTTCAAGATAATCGATGAGATGGGCCATAATTACTCCTTAAAGTCTTTCTTACTTTGATTTTACTAGAATTTTCACTAAATTGTTAGTGAAAAATGTGATATGATAAAAGAGATTATTTATTAGGAAAAGGAAGCTTATGACTATTTCTCGTTTTTACCGTATCTTACTAGCCCTTTGTGGTCTGGTTGGGGTCTCTATTCAAATCCATGATGATGGTTGGGGCATGCTACTCTACTACACTGTTTTGTCCAATATCCTGGTTTTCTCTAGTTTGATTTTCTTTATCATCTACGATTTCAACAAAGGGGATGCAACGACCAACATCAAACTCTTACGTTACAAGGGTGGTGTCACTATGGCCATCTTAATCACAGGGGTTATTTATCATTTTCTATTGGCCCCTAGTACCAAGCCGGAAGACTTTTGGACGGTTCGTAACCTTTTGGTCCACTACATTGTTCCCTGGGGATTGGTGCTTGATACCCTCGTTTTTGATGCCCGAAAGGCTTACCGTCTGCGTGAGCCCCTTTACTGGTCTTTAGCACCTTTGGCCTATTTTGCCTTTGCCCTTCTCAATGGATTAGTCTTAAAATTACCTATTCCACACGCAAAAAATAGTCCCTTCGCCTACTTTTTTATCAATGTCAACAAGTTGGGCTGGAACAAGGTTTTGCTTAATGTCCTCCTAATTAGTGCTGGCTACATTGCTGTGGGCTATCTCATCTATTTCTTAAAACGATTTATCGGATGCAAGGCCGACTGATAGACAAAGGCCATTTCTCTTAGCAAATCTCAGAATTGAAATTCAAAACGCTCGAAGTCATTGATTTCAAGCGTTTTTAGCACGATAAAAAGTCACTTTGGGCCTTCAATAGTGTAAGCCTATTCTTCCCACAAAAACACATGAAAGCTATAGACCTAGTGCTTCAAAAGGTCAAAACATTGCCTTTTGTCATGAAAGAGGCTATCATGACAGTATGAACGATTTAACAACACTACTGAACTACTTGCCCTATAAACTAGCCGCCTACGATGCTAAAGGAAACTTTCTTTATGACAATGGTGGCGCTGACGGTAGTTTCTTCCCCCGTGAGGCTGAAAATCTGCCTGATTGGATCATGTCTGAAGTTCTAGCTTCTCCCACCAAAACCATTAGTTATCCCATTCCGACAGATAGTTTTGAGCAAATCCTCATCCAGACTTATCAAGCTTCAACAGACCAAGAAGGACAGGTCTTAGGATTTTGGGAGACGATTTTTGATTTGAAGCAACCTCTCCAGACCTATCTGGATAGCTCTGCTCAAGCGCTAGTAGTCTGGTCAGATGCCACTAGCGGCGCCAGTTTTAAGGAAGAAGCTGACAAATAAGGCTAAAAATCCGTCTTAAATAAATGAAATATTCACTTAATTCATAACTAAATCCCTAGGGATACCTTCATCAAATCAGTGAGAACTAGCGGTACTAAAGCTTTTTAAAAATCAGTTACTTTAATATAAGTCACAGAATTTATAAGCCGACTATTTTGCATTTTTACGCTATTTAAGGTAGAATGGGAAGTAATGAGAAAAAGAATTAAACCGATCGTTGTTTACGTGGTTCTAGCTCTTTTAGGAT
>OBXB01000170.1_pt1 | contig 13461 bp, 16 predicted proteins | sample 1476581 | NCBI WGS metagenome assembly OBXB01 (sample SAMEA2580147, study PRJEB22360) | human gut metagenome | biome: human gut; feature: human-associated habitat; material: faeces | place: Denmark | collected 2008/2010
TAAGTGGCTTCTTTAAAAATACTATTCTTGGTGAATAAAAGTTTGAGCTTTCCTTTTTTATTTTATATTATAATGAAATTTTATGAATAGTTCGTGGGGATTTGTTACTTTTTTGAGCAGTTTAAAATAGAATGTTATGTTTTTGTGACAAATAATTTGAAAATGAATCATTATCATGCTAAAATAAAGTTAGAAAGGAAATATAATGGTATAGGAGAATGAATAAACAGATTGGTAACAGAATAGCAGATTTAAGAAGTGCTAAATCCTTTTCTCAAGAACAAGTAGCTGAAAGAATTGGAATAAGTAGACAAAAATATGCTCGTATTGAAAACGGTATTAATAGTGTGACGTTGGAGATTCTTGTAAAACTTGCTGAGGTTTTTGATGTCACTGTTAAGGATATTACGAAAGTCCTTGATCAAGAAAAATCTGTAGCGTATAGATCAGGAGAACAAAAAAAATCGACACGTGACATGCTTTATATGATTGATTTATTTTATGCAAATAAGCATTTGTATGAAAAATTAACTTATCAGGATAAGGAATAGGTAACTCAATGAATAGATCACGAGAAAAAGAAATCCGAAGGAAAGCGAATGAAATAAGAGAGCAGTGCACCACAACAAGGTATGGTATTGCAAATCTTTTCAGAGATTGTAAAAATTTAAAAATTCAGCTTTTTCGTTATCCTATGGGTGAGGATGCAGATCTTGGTTTCACATTAAAACGAGACAATGATACTATTATTTTTACGAACACAAGTATCCGACTTTCAAGGGAAATATTTACACTTGCTCATGAAATTGGACATGCTGTTCTCCATTTTGAAAATATGGATGCCTTTTTTGAAAATAATTCAACTGTTGCAGATTTAGACACTGATGAAAAAGAACAAGAAGCAAATTATTTTGCAGCTTGCCTGCTGATGCCGCAAGAAAAAGTGGAAGGTTTTATTGATTTCGAAATAGAAGATAGTAAAAACATTTCAGCAAGAGATATAGCTAAAATGATGGTAGAATTTAACGTTAGCTTTGAAATGGTAGTTAATAGATTACTTAGTTTACAGTTCATCAATGAACATGAAAAAATACTATTAAATGTTGCTAAAGTAGAAGCTAAAGTAGGGAACCTTATTAAATCAGTTGGTGGCGGTTCTGCTTTAAACCGTCCTAGCGAGGAAATACTTATTCCTGAGCAGTACTCACAGTATGCACTCTATAACTATAATAGTGGGGCAATGCCTAAAGAAACATTGGAAAAAGTTCTAGGTTACTATCATCTTTCACTTGAGGACTTTGAGGATGAGATTAATCAAAGTAGAGTTTTTGGTCAGGAAGATGGTGCAGAGGACATAAATTTGGACGATTTAATTGGAGGATTAAGCGATTGAACGCTTCACTTGATACAAATACTATTATTCATTTTTATAGAGCCGGATGTCAAAATATTCTCTTTGAGTATTTTGACTCTATCTATCTTTGTGACCAAGTCTATTCAATTGAATTGAAAAACCATGGACAGGATATTCTATCTAATGTAGAATTAGATATTCAAGCAGGAAAACTGGAATTATTTTCACAAGAGAGAATGAGTAGAGAAGGGATTCTCCGTCTTTTTGAAGAACATACTGAATATCAAGAAATTTTGTATAATCAGGGAGATAGGGGCGAGGCACATGCTATTGCTTTAGCAAAAATTCTAGGTACATGCTGTTTAGTCACCGATGATACAAAATACGGTGGACCGTATAAGAGCCTTTTGCAATTTGAAGATGAAGTTATGCCATTTACATTTGCGGAAGTTATTATTCTCTATTATATTTTTGGGACAATAGATGCCTCTCAAGCAATATCGTATTTTGATAAAATCAACACCACATCAACCATGAATTGGAATTTTGAAACTCAGCTTAAAAATTTTATAAGACGGTTTAAACCAAAACAGGAAAGTAAAGACGCTATGTGGCTTGATAATGCGTTAAAGGAACAAGAAGTTAGTCTAAAAAATAAACTACAGGATTTGCAACAATCTTTAAAAACAAAGAATCAATAGCCATAAATTTTGCTATTGCATAAGTAACTATACTTCTTGTTATTTTTCCTTGTAGGAAAACTTGCAAAGATAAGATAGTAGACTAAGAATTATCTGGAAAGATCATCTAATTAGTACAGATAGCGGGTTAGTAATGAGAATAGCTATCCTGGAATCAATTTTTAGTGGATCTGCAAGAATAATAAAGAACACAGGTATAAGATGTCAATCCATGATTGAGCTCTATTTGAGAAACGTGGTATAGGGTCTTGCCTAAAATGTAAAGGATGAAGATAAGAGAGAAAGTATTTTGTACTTTTTAAGAAGAATCATACCTCCCATAGATGAACTGCACCTCAAAAAGTTAGATTTTTTCTGTCTAACCTTTGGGGTGCAGTTCAGTTCTTTGCTAGAGGATAAAGGCCTCCCATTCATGTCATGTGAGGAGGAAACAGCCCAGATGACGGTATGATGGAATTCGGTTTTGACATTTTGAGAGACGTTTAAGTCACTTGAGCAATTGGCATAAGCTATTGTAGACTATGTTGATTATTACAACAACAAACGAATAAAAGTCAAACTAAAAAGATTTAGTCCTGTACACTATAGAACTAAATCCTTTACTTAAACTAATTGTCTAACTTTTTTAGGTCAGTACAGCCTATACTACTTACCTTTATTCTTTACTTTGATATTTTTGCAAGCGTTCTTGGATGATGCTAAGTCGGGGTTCTAGGTCTTTTTGGAAGACACGTGTTTTATAGCTGAGGTCTTGTTTGATGTCATCAAGCACAAGGTTTTGTTCCTTGATGATGTCAAGGTTGCGTTTGATTCTGTCCAGATCGTGAGAGATATTCTCTCGTGATTGGTTGAGGTCTAGGATTTCCTCTTTGATGTCTTCACGTCGTTTATAGGCGTAGTAGGCACCGTAGGCAAGGGTTCCAAGAGCTAGAAAGCGTCCGAGTTTCATTCTGTTACCTCTTTAGCAATGCTGTCAGCAAGGTCGACCAAGGCAGCGAAGTCTGGTTCGTGTTCGTCAAATCCCATGTGGATACCATCGTCTGCACCGTAACGAGGAACGAGATGAATATGAGCGTGGAAGACGGTTTGTCCAGCAACTTCTTCGTTGTTATTAAGGATATTCATGCCGATTGCTCCAGTTGCTTTTTGCACGGCACGAGCAATTTTAGGAACACGGCTAAAGACAGTCTCAGCGGTTTCAGCAGACATTTCTAAGATGTTACGAACGTGCTCTTTAGGAATAACCAAGGTATGTCCTTTTGTAGCTTGTGAAATATCGAGGAAGGCTAGAACCTTGTCGTCCTCGTAGACTTTTGATGAAGGGATTTCTCCAGATATAATTTTACAGAAAATACAATTATCCATAATAACGACCTTTCCATGAGTTTTTGTTATAATAGATTATATCATACCAAAGAGAGAAAAGATAATGCTTAAATTAGAAAAGGTGACGGGTGGCTATGCCAATATTCCCGTCCTAAAAGATGTCACTTTTGAGGTGGCTGATGGGGAATTAGTTGGCCTCATTGGTCTTAATGGTGCTGGGAAATCAACAACAATTAACGAGATTATTGGTCTTTTAACACCCTATGGGGGACAGATTGCAATTGATGGTTTAACCATACAGCAAGATACGGCTAGTTATCGTCAAAAGATTGGTTACATCCCTGAGACGCCAAGTTTGTATGAGGAATTGACGCTACGTGAACATTTGGAAACGGTGTTGATGGCCTATGGGCTTGATGTGACTGAGGGGATGGCACGTGCGGAAAAATATCTCAAGCTCTTTCGCTTAGATGAAAAATTGGACTGGTTCCCGACACAATTTTCAAAGGGAATGAAGCAGAAGGTTATGATTATCTGTGCCTTTATTGTTGGTCCAAGTCTTCTCATTGTTGATGAGCCCTTCCTAGGTTTGGATCCCTTGGCAATTTCGGACTTGATTGAGCTTTTGGCTGAGGAAAAAACGAATGGTAAGGCGATTCTCATGTCGACTCACGTTTTGGATTCAGCTGAGAAGATGTGTGACCGTTTTGTCATCTTGCATCACGGTCAAGTCTTGGCACAGGGAACGCTTGATGAACTTCGTCAGACCTTTGGTGACAGTAGTGCCAGTCTTAACGATATTTACATGCAGTTAACTAAGGGAGAATTGTCATGATAGCTGAGCTTTTTAAGGAGCGTAGCAAGCGATTCAATACCCGTTGTGCTAAGTATAGTCGCTACGTCTTTAATGACCACTTTATCTTGGTTCTTCTCTTTTTGTTGGGCTTCGTCTTGGTTCAGTATAGCCAGTTGCTCCGACATTTTCCAAAAAATCCATGGGCTATTGTCCTGGGCTTGCTTGTGCTTTGTCTCTTCCTTCCTTTCTGGGGGAACATTGCCACCTATTTAGAGCCTGCTGACAAGCACTATCTCTTGGTGAAGGAAGAAGAGGTACGAACCCATGTTAAGAAGGCAACAGGACGTGCTTTTAGATTTTGGGTGCTTATCCAAACCCTTATTTTTATCTTGGTCGTCCCACTCTTTTTAGCCTTGGGGCTTCCAGTTTGGGGAGTTGTCCTTGTAGCGGTGGCTATGGTTATTCTTAAGTATTTTATTTTCCAGAAAAAGGCTCAACCTTTTTATAAGCAATCTGGACTTAATTGGGCTGTGGCTATTGCAGTGGAAAATAAACGGCAACAATCAATTTTGAAATTCTTCTCCCTCTTTACCAATGTTAAGGGGATTACGTCGAGTGTTAAACGCCGTGCTTATTTGGATGGTATTCTCAAACGTACAAAGAAGGACAAAAACCATACTTGGTACAATCTTTACCTAAGGGCTTTCTTACGCTCTGGAGATTACTTTGCTTTGAGTTGTCGTCTCTTTGCCTTATCTCTACTGGTTATCTTTTTAGTTCCTGAAAAATGGTTGGCTATGATACTTGTGGCTATTTTCGATTACCTCTTGCTCTTCCAACTGACAGCACTAAAATTCCACTTTGCGTATCAAAGAATGGCTAATCTTATGCCATTAGGTAAGGACATGCAGGTGGACAATCTGAAACGTTTGATTAGCCAAATCATCCTTGTGATGACGCTGATTCAGGCTGTTTGTCTCTTGGATTTGAAGTTTAGCCTCATTTTAGTTGGAGTGATGCTTGTTTTGAGCCTTGTCTACCTACCAGCTAAGCTTAAGAAGATGATTGACTAACACCTATTAAATAAGTTAAAATAGAAGCAAAAGACTAAAGAAAAAGGAGATGCCTAGGTGACATCAACAGATAAAGATTTGAGCCTGACTCCTCTCAAAGGAAATAGTGGTAAGGCCTATATGGGAACTTACCCAAACGGAGATCGCGTCTTTGTGAAGATGAATACAACACCAATCTTGGCAGCTCTTGCCAAGGAACAGATTGCACCACAGCTCTTGTGGGCTAAGCGTCTGGGAAATGGTGATATGATGAGTGCACAGGAATGGCTTGATGGTCGCATCTTGACCAAACATGACATGAATAGCAAACAGATTATCCAAATTCTTGGTAATTTGCACCGTTCAAAACACTTGGTAAATCAGCTCTTACAGTTGGATTATCACATTGAAAATCCCTTTGACCTTCTACACGAATGGGAGGAAAACGCTGCCTATCAATTACGTGAGAATGGTTATCTTCAAGATGTCGTTAGAGATTTGAAACGTCATCTTCCAGAATTTCGTGCAGATATTGCGACAATTGTCCACGGGGATGCCCGTCATAGTAACTTTGTTATTACAACCTCAGGATTGATTTATTTGGTTGATTGGGATTCTGTACGTTTGACAGACCGTATGTATGATGTCGCACAGATTCTTAGCCATTACATTCCTTTGGCACATTGGCCTCAGTGGTTGTCATATTATGGCTATAAGAATAATGACCTTGTGATGGACAAGATTTATTGGTATGGGCAATTCTCGTACTTAACACAAATTTCAAAATTCTTTGATAACCGTGATATGGAACACGCCAACCGAGAAATTTATGAATTGCGTAAGTTCAGAGAAACCCTGCACAGGTATTAGAAAGTAAACATGCGAGTTAGAAAACGTAAGGGTGCAGAGGACCACCTAGCGAATCATCCTCAATACGTTATCCTTGAGCCGGAAGCTGCTAAAGGTAAGTGGCACGAGCTTTTTGGTAATGACAATCCTATCCATATTGAGGTGGGATCTGGTAAGGGAGCCTTTATCACTGGTATGGCCCAACAAAACCCTGATATCAACTACATTGGTATTGATATCCAGTTATCTGTCTTGAGTTATGCCCTGGATAAGGTCTTGGCCTCAGGTGCTGAAAATGTTAAGCTTTTGCGAGTGGATGGCTCAGCCTTGACTAATTATTTTGCGGACGGTGAAGTGGACATGATGTATCTGAATTTCTCAGATCCATGGCCTAAGAGTCGTCACGAGAAACGCCGTTTGACTTACAAGACTTTCCTAGATACTTATAAACAAATCCTGCCAGAAAACGGAGAAATTCACTTTAAGACCGATAACCGTGGACTTTTCGAGTATAGTTTGACTAGCTTTTCACAGTATGGAATGGTTCTCAACAAAGTTTGGTTGGACCTTCATGCAAGTGATTACGAAGGTAATGTTATGACTGAGTACGAGCGTAAATTCTCAGAAAAAGGTCAAGTCATCTATCGAGTAGAGGCTCAGTTTAAAGACTAATTCTTTGGTAAATAGGATGAAAAATAGCGATTAGTCACAAATAGGCTAATCGTTTAATATGGAGAGGTCGCATAGAGGCCGAGTGCGCACGCTTGGAAAGCGTGTAGTCCTTAACGGGGCTCGGGGGTTCGAATCCCCTCCTCTCCTTTTTGGAAATAGAGAAAATGTCCCTTCTGAATTGAAAGGGACATTTTTTAGGTATAGTCATCAAAAGAATATGTAATCTTTTAGTCCCAAGGGCTCTGAATACCTGCTACCCAACCGGTACAGAGGGCGCTGGTGATGTTAAAGCCACCAGTATGGGCATTGATATCAAGGACCTCTCCTGCAAAGTGTAGGTGAGGGATTTTTTTACTTTCTAGGGTCTTAGGATTAATCTCCTTGAGGTCAACGCCACCCTTGGTTACGAAAGATTTGGCAAGTGACATTTTACCCGTGATCGGGATTTCCATGTCCTTTAGCTGACTGATAAGATTTTCCAAGTCTTTGGGATGTAGCTGTTTGACCTTATTATCGGTCATATCTTTTGCTAGGAATTCAGCGACACGCTCAGGTACAAGGGCTTTGAGGGAGTTTTTAACTGATTTCTCGCGATTTTCTTCAAAGTAGATCTTGAGATTTTCTTGGTTTTGGTTGGGAAGAAAGTCCAGATGTGCTATCTCACCACCCTTAACAAAGCTAGAAAGGCGAAGGGCAGCTGGTCCAGATAGGCCAAAATGGGTGAAAAGCAGGTCATGGGTAATCTTGTGCTTGCCATAGGACAGAGTGACATCGTCAAGAGAAATTCCCTGTAAAGCCTTGTGTGGAAAGTTAGTTAGAAGTGGACTTTCTGCAGCTTCAAGGTCAGTAACATGGAGTTTGAAATGACGGGCAATATCATGTCCAAAACCAGTCGAACCTGTTGATGGGTAGGATTTTCCACCAGTTGTGACGATGAGTTTGTCACTGGTAAAAATTTGGTCTGAAGATTTAACTTGGAATTGCTCATCGACCTTTTTGACGGAGACAACTTCTGTATTGGTGAGGATAGTAGCACCTAGTTCCTGAATTTTATCCTCCAGAGCCTGGATAATGGTCCGTGATTTGTCTGTCCTAGGGAAGACACGTCCGTGATCCTCGACCTTGAGTTTGACACCATTGTCCTCGAAAAAAGCAATGATGTCATAGTTATCAAATTGGGAAAAGACGCTATAGAGGAAACGCCCATTACCTGGAATACCTGCTAGGAGGTCGTCAAGACTTCCATTGTTAGTGACATTACAACGTCCGCCTCCGGTACCAGCAAGTTTCTTGCCAAGTCTTTTATTTTTTTCAACCAGAAGGGTTTGTTGGCCATAAAAGGCTGAGGCAATGGTCGCCATCATGCCAGCAGGTCCACCCCCAATAACGATAGTATCAAAATGTTTCATGCCTTTATTTTAGCATAATTTAAAGTGGGAGAATAGTTGTCAAAGGACCAGTATTTTTAGGTAAATTATGTTAGAATAGAAATAGACATTTTGATTAAAATGATTACTAACTAAGGAGGGAATATCGTGTCTGAAAATCACATGAAACACCGTTCATCTGTCTACGATAGTATGGTTAAATCACCTAACCGTGCCATGCTTCGTGCGACAGGGATGACGGATGAAAGTTTTGAAAAGCCAATTGTTGGGGTTATCTCAACTTGGGCGGAAAATACACCATGTAATATCCACTTGCACGGTTTTGGACAAATCGCAAAAGAAGGCGTGAAAGATGCAGGTGCTTGGCCTGTTCAATTTGGGACCATTACTGTTGCCGACGGGATTGCTATGGGAACACCAGGGATGCGTTTCTCTTTGACGTCTCGTGATATTATTGCCGACTCAATCGAAGCTGCTATGGGTGGTCACAATGTTGATGCCTTTGTAGCTATCGGTGGTTGTGATAAGAACATGCCTGGTTCTATGATTGCTATTGCTAACATGGATATTCCAGCGATTTTTGCCTACGGTGGTACCATTGCACCGGGTAACCTTAACGGTAAGGACATCGACTTGGTTTCTGTTTTCGAAGGAATCGGGAAATGGAACCACGGTGATATGACAGCCGAAGAGGTTAAAGAGCTTGAATGTAATGCCTGCCCTGGCCCTGGTGGTTGTGGTGGTATGTACACTGCCAATACAATGGCAACAGCGATTGAAGTAATGGGGATGAGTCTTCCTGGATCATCATCTCATCCTGCTGAATCAGCTGAGAAGAAAGCAGATATCGAAGAAGCTGGTCGTGCGGTTGTTAAGATGCTTGAACTTGGTCTTAAACCATCAGATATCTTGACACGTGAAGCCTTTGAAGATGCTATCACTGTAACAATGGCGCTTGGTGGTTCAACAAATGCGACGTTGCACTTGCTCGCTATTGCTCACGCAGCTAACGTTGATTTGACGCTTGAAGATTTCAATGATTTCCAAGAGCGTGTGCCTCACTTGGCTGACTTGAAACCTTCAGGTCAATACGTTTTCCAAGACCTTTACAACGTTGGTGGTGTTCCAGCTGTTATGAAGTACTTGTTGAAGAATGGCTTCCTTCACGGAGACCGTATCACATGTACTGGTAAGACTGTTGCGGAAAACTTGGAAGCCTTTGACGACTTGACACCAGGTCAAAAAGTCATCATGCCGCTTGAACATCCTAAACGTGCCGATGGTCCGTTGATTATCTTGAAAGGTAACTTGGCTCCAGAAGGTGCGGTTGCCAAAGTATCAGGGGTTAAAGTTCGTAATATCACGGGTCCTGCTAAGGTCTTTGACTCAGAAGAAGATGCTATCGAAGCGGTTCTTTCTGACGAAATCGTTGATGGCGACGTTGTTGTTGTTCGTTTCGTAGGTCCTAAGGGTGGTCCTGGTATGCCAGAAATGTTGTCCTTGTCATCAATGATCGTTGGTAAGGGTCAAGGGGACAAGGTTGCCCTTTTGACAGATGGACGTTTCTCAGGTGGTACTTACGGCCTTGTTGTTGGTCACATTGCACCTGAAGCTCAGGTTGGTGGTCCAATTGCTTATCTTCACACAGGGGACATGGTTACAGTTGACCAGGATACCAAAGAAATCACTATGCACGTTTCAGACGAAGAGTTGGCGAAACGTAAAGCTGAAACTGAGTTGCCACCACTTTATAGTCGTGGTGTCCTCGGTAAATACGCTCACATCGTTTCTTCAGCCTCACGTGGTGCTGTTACCGACTTCTGGAACATGGATAAATCAGGTAAAGCCTAATTTACTGACATGAAAGAAATCACACCGGATATATGTGCGGTGTGATTTTTTGAGTTAGGAAGTCGAAGGTAGTCGCTGAAAGCATTGTGATTTGGATCAGTTGGTCACCCTCAGTAAAAATAGAGCAAAAAACTGGTTGGAACTATCCAACCAGTTTTAATATTATTTTCCACCTCGAGGCGAAATACCAAGGGCAATGCGACCATATCGACTGATACGGGTCATCTTCCAGACAGGCGAGTAAGTAGTCTCGACCTTGACAGACTTGATACCATCAATTGATTTGAGTTTTTCAGCAATTTCGTAAGGCATCGTCTCTTCGCAACCGCAGCCAGTATCTGTAAAAGTCATGAGAAAGTAGCAGTGGCCAGTTTCATCAAGGGTGATTTCATAGATTAAGCCAAGGTTATAGATGTCTAGCTCGATCTCAGGATCAAACACGGTGGTCATTTGTTCAACGATAGGTTCTAAATAAGGTTGGACTAGATCGTTGACTTTGATATCATCACGGAAGTTTTTCATAGGACCTTTTCTTTCTATTTTACTTTTGTTTATTATGTCATACTTTAGGGCTTTTTTCAATCTGCTTTAGTCATAATAGTTTGTAATGGGAATACGCCGTAACATCAAAAAATCCCCAACAAACCCTTCGTTGGAGATAATGTGACTTGTGCTTTTGTATCAAGCAAATTCTTCGCAACGATAGTTGCAAGAGCACTACAGACAATTGGAGAGAGAATAAAAATCCAAAGTCTTGCGAAATAGGACTCCACCATTCCTAGATACAACAGATCTGGTACTAATAAAGATAAGCCTTTATGTACTGATTGTTTAAGCAAAAATCCTTCAAAATACATTTATACCCGAGCAATAGTCTATCAAAATACTTTTGGCCTATCAAGCAAAATGCTCAGGAATTTAGGGTTAACATAATGGCGCTGAAAACCCATGTTAGGGACGGGGAATTGTCTTGTCAAATTGACAGAAAGGTGTGATTATGATATTCTCATAGTAAGACATTTCAAGAGAAAATGAGGCTATTATGAGTATTGAAAAGACCGTCAGCGAGATTGCTGAAATCCTTGGCGTTAGTCGTCAAGCAGTCAATAATCGTGTCAAACAACTTCCAGAAGAAGATACTGAAAAAAATGCAAAAGGGGTTACTGTCGTTAAGCGTAGTGGCTTGATTAAGTTGGAGGAAATCTACAAGAAGACTATCTTTGACGATGAGCCTATTGATGAAGAAACCAAGCAACGTGAGCTGTTAGAGATTCTTGTAGACGAGAAAAACTCTGAGATTGCCCGTCTCTATGCCCAGTTGAAGGCTAAGGATGAGCAGTTGTCTAACATGGATGACCAATTGCGTGTCAAAGACGTTCAAATCGCCGAAAAGGACAAGCAAATTGATCAACAACAGCAATTGACCTTGACTGCTATGAAGGACAAGGAAGAGCTTAAACTGGAACTTGACGAGGCTAAGGTTGAGGTTGACGAAGCCAAGGCCCAAGTGGAAGAAATCCAGACCAAACAAGAAGAAGCTTCTAAAAAAGGTTTCTTTGGACGTCTATTTGGAAAATAAAAAAGAAGCTGGGACTCAGTCTCAGCTTTAACTATTGTAGGAGATAAAGATGGAAAATGTAGAAACTTATATTGCCTTTGATATGGAATTCAACACGGTGGATGGCATTAGCCATATCATCCAGGTGTCAGCTGTTAAGATGGACCGGCATGAGGAAGTGGGCCAGTTTGACTCTTTCGTCTATTCGGATGTTCCTTTGCAGTCCTTTATCAATGGTTTGACGGGGATTACAGCTGATAAGATTGCCAAGGCACCGAAGTTAGAGTCCGTTCTAGCGGATTTTAAGGCATTTGTTGGTGATACACCACTTATCGGTTACAATGCCCTTAAGTCGGATTTGCCTATTTTGTCGGAAAATGGTTTAGACTTGGAAGAGAAATATGTTTTAGATGTTTTCGATGAGGCCTTTGACCGTCGTGCTTCGGATTTGAATGGTATTATCAACCTCAAGCTAACCAGTGTGGCAGATTTCTTTGGAATCAAGGGACACGGTCATAACAGCTTGGAGGATGCTCGTATGACCGCACAGATTTACGAGAAGTTTCTCGAATTAGATGAGAATGCCAAACTTTTGGAGCAACAGGAAGAAGTCAGTAACAATCCTTTTGCTGCACTAGGTTTAGGCGGTCTCTTCGACTAAAGCTTTACAGGAGCTGTAAAGGCTGTAAAGAGTGATGGCTAACTTTTTCTGTAAGAAGTGAAAATCCTTTAGGGTTAGGGCTTGCTCGTCACCTTGCGTTATAAGGTAGAATCTAGGTATCGAGGGTGGCCAAGGTTCCTCCTTTGATGGAAAATCTTAAAAGGAGGTGACTGAGATGTCGCAGTTTTCAACAGGAGAGTTGGCTAAAGCAGCAGAGGTGTCTGTTAGGACTGTCCAGTACTATGATCAACGTGGTATTTTGACGCCATCTGAAGTCACAGAAGGTGGTCGGAGAATCTACCACGACTCAGATTTGGAACGCCTGCAAGTCATTTGTTTCTTAAGAGATTTGGATTTCTCAATTAATCAAATCAAGAAACTCTTGCAAGAGGAGAATAGGGAACAGGTTTTAGAGCTTTTGTTGACAGATCAAATCGAGAGCTTGGAAAAGTCTTCAGAGGAAATAGAGGTCAAACTAAAACGTGCCCGTCACTTGCAAAAAGCAACTGCTAAGTGGCGTCAACTTTCACTAGAAGATTTGTCAGACATTTCACGTCTTATGGAAAATCAAAAATCATGGCGAAATTTGCAGTTGAGAATGTTTGGAAGCATCATTCTAACGAGTCTTCTTTATTTCATAGCCCTACTGGTTGTCATTTATTATTTTAAGGATCCTAGAGGTTTGTTTGTTGTCTGCCCCGCATTTGTCATAGCCACAAATTTAGTTGTGTTTCACTATAGAAAGCAGTTCGAATACCTCTGTCCCAATTGTCATAAGGCTTTTGACCCTAGTTTTAAAGAGTTTGCTATTGCAGGTCATACACCTAGGACTCGTAGGCTGACTTGTCCTCATTGTCATGTTAAGACCTACTGTTTGGAGTTGGCCAAGACTAAAACGAAATAAATTTATCGAATATAAAAAAACGCTTGAGAATGACTTCTCAGGCGTTTTTAGCTTATTCAACTGAACTTAGAGCTTCGAGCATATTAAGCTTGGCTAGGCGGTTATTAACAACGAAGCCGAGGATAATAAGGATTAAGACAATGAGAACAGCTGGTAAAAGGTAGGTAGCAAGTCCAATAGATGGATCAAACATGATACGATCTGGTGGGATAATGCTTACCATATATTGGTGAAGTGCCTGTCCAAGACCAAATCCGACGAAGATACCGATAATAGATAGATAAATGGTTTCACGATAGATGTAGAGGGATACTTCATTATTGTAGAAACCAAGAACCTTAACGGTTGA
>OBXB01000175.1_pt1 | contig 13102 bp, 7 predicted proteins | sample 1476581 | NCBI WGS metagenome assembly OBXB01 (sample SAMEA2580147, study PRJEB22360) | human gut metagenome | biome: human gut; feature: human-associated habitat; material: faeces | place: Denmark | collected 2008/2010
TATCTTTTGTTTTCAAAATCATAAAATATAGTGAAAAATCTGCATCTTATTTAAAACTCTTCAATCTTCCGCTTGTGAGATCGGTGAGTTGCCAAGTCTTCATCAACTTCGATGGTGACATTTTGAAAGCCCCTCTCTTGGAGCAAGTTTCGGATAGACTCTTTACAAACCTCCATATGTTTGACATGCTCCAGACAAACATGAACAATAGCATTTTTCTCCAAACCATCCATAGTCCAGAGATTGAGCTGATTGATACTAGCAACATGGTCCAACTCTGCCAAATCTTTCTTGATCTTCTGTATATTCACTCCTTCTGGAACGGCATCGAGGAAAATCTTAAGCGTGCTCCAAAAACGTGGAATGGCTTTGGACAGAATAAAGATGGAAATGGCAAGAGATAAGAGCGGATCCAGAATATACCAGTCGGTAAATCGGAGAACAATGGCCATTAGGATGACAGCCACCCACCCCAAGGTATCTTCCAGAAAGTGCAGGCTGAGAATAGATTCATTCTTGGTCTGCCCTTTGCGAATGACGAGACTCGCCAGCACATTTATGCTGATGGATATGATTCCTAGCCAGAGAATTCCCTCATCGTTGACCGGTTGTGGGTGATAGAGTTTGACCATATTTTCCAAAATCACCACACCAGACCCTGTCATCAAAATCACAGCGGTCACCATAGCACCTAAGAGGCTAAAACGCTTGTAGCCCAAGGTGTAATGGCTGTCCTCTTTCCGATTGGAAATGCTCTCTAGTAAAGCCGAAATGCCAATGGCGATTGCATCACCAAAGTCATGGACTGAATCAGCGAGAACCGCACTGGAACCAAAAATTCCACCCGCAATAAACTCAACAATGGCAAAGCTTAGATTTAAGAAAAAAGCTAACCAAACCGCACGTTTTGTCTTCATTATATTACTTCCTTTGTTATAATAGATTCATGAACATCATGTTCATTATCTATTATCCAATACTATCAACAGAAAGGATAGGGGCAAACCGTTCGCTGTGTATGTTACTGAACAGTTTGTTCATAGTGTCCATATGACTGCACAAGATCGTCGCATTACAAAGACTCGAAAAGCTATCTATAATGCTTTTTTACAATTACTCAACCTTAAAGACTACGAGACTATCACGGTTCAGGAAATCATTGATTTAGCCGACGTCGGGCGCTCGACCTTTTATAGTCATTACGAAAGTAAGGAATTATTGCTGGATGAACTCTGCCAAAAGCTCTTTCACCACCTCTTTGAGCGCAATAATCAACTCTCTACTCATGACTACCTGGCCCATATCTTTCAGCATTTCAAGAAAAATCAGGACCATGTGACCAGTCTCTTGCTCTCCAAAAACGATTATTTTATCCGGCAACTGCGCAAAGAGCTAGAACATGATGTCTACCCGATGGTCGCTGATGAACTGATTCACTCACACTCCAACATTCCTCACTCCTATCTCAAGCACCTGGTCGTCAGCCACTTCATTGAAACTCTCAGCTGGTGGCTAAAAAAAGGAAAATCCTATAGCGAACAGGAAGTGGTCCAATTTTATTTGGAGATTTTAAACGTCGCTTCTAACTAAGGTGCGACTTTACATCATGTATCATAAAAAGGAAAACTATGCTTCTCCCCATTCTTCTCAGCTTTTTCACAGCTTTCTTGGCCCTTGCTTTTGCCCTTCTTCATTTATTAGTCAGCGTTTCCGAATTAAAAAGGGCAAGAAGACCCTTGGAATTTACCTACTTTTTCTAGGAAGTAGCCTTGCGACCTTCTCTCTCATTCTCTACTTCTTTTTGTCGATTGTCACACTATCTCTTTGGATGATTGGCTGTGGGTTGATTTGCTACGGAGCCTATTGGAATGGCAAGCACAAAAAACTTCAATCCAGCCCGCCATGTCATTCGGATTGGAATCGCTCTGATTCTTACCATTTTATTAGCCCTCATCTAAGAAAAACTCAAGTTTTATCAATGAAAACTTGAGTTTTTTGGTAGTTACGAAATAAATAAGAAATTAAACATCCTGCTTTTCTTTAAACATTTTGACCTTATTTTGGCAGTAATCCATTAATTTCTGTGCTTTTTCAAATGTATATCCTTTTTCAGATACAGACTTGACTTTCTTTTCATCAAAGTAGTAGCCTGTCAAGCCCCTGACTTCCTCTGATAAGGTGAGATAATATCCTGTTTCAATTCCCTGATCTAAATCTTTTGACAGAGACTTCATCAGGCGTCCAAAGAGAGACTTTTTCGTCTTTTCATCACTGGAATCATTCCCTAAGTTAGTTGAAATCAAGCCGGGATGATAGGCATTGATGGTGATGTTTGAAGCTTTTAAAAAGAATTCCCTTGCCAAATAACGTGTCATCCAGATGGTGTAGAGCTTGGAATTATTATAGGCCAATCCTGGATTGTATTCTTTCTCAAATTCAAAGTCCAAATCCTTGACCTTGGCAAAATGATGCATATAGGAAGAAGTATTAATGACACGGCCGTCAGCCGCTTTTTCTAACAAGGGACTTAGCTCAGTTGTTAAAATGTAGGGAACCAGAACGGATAACATAAATGTCAACTCGACATTTTCAGCACTCGCTTTTCGGTCTTTTCCTGCATACAGGCCTGCATTGTTAAACAAGACATCGATACGTTGAAAGTCTCGCTTTATTTCCTCCACAAATCGATAAACATCGTCTAATTTTGAAAAATCTGCCAAGTAACTAGAAACTCTAGCTCTCAAGGAAACTCCCCGAACCTCTTGAAGCGCCAACTCCAGTTTTTGAGGATTTCGACCATGAAGGATGACCTGATGCCCTTCACTGGCCAGTTTCTTTGCCAAATGTTTACCAATACCGTCAGTAGCACCTGTAATCAGAACCGTTTTGATCATCTTAGTCCTCTAAGAAAGCTATTAGTTCTGTTGAAAATTCGTCTGCATATTGGAAGATTGAACCGTGACCAGCATTTGGATAGATGATGAGTTTACTTTCTTTTATTTTCTCATGCATATCATAAGAATTTTCTGTTGGAACCTGCATATCCTTATCCCCGTTGACGATTAAGGTTGGTTGAGTGATAAATTTTAGGTCGTCTTGAGGATCTTTCCCCCAACGTTTAATAGCTTTGAGTTGAGTCAAGAAACCAGGCACACTCATGTCTTTGTCCGCAAATTCCTTTGTTCTCATACCCATTCGTCCTAGGACTTTCAAAGCTTCGATTTTCCCTTGTTCATCATGATTATAGAAGATATAGCGTTTAGGATCGATACGCTCGAGTCCCGCTTTAAACATATAGTTAAATATTTTCCCTGTTACCTTATCGACCTCTTTTCCACCTCGAGGTCCTGTTCCAGCCAAAATCAAACGGCTCACTAGAGTAGGATTTATTCGGATGATTTCTTGAGCAATCATACCTCCCATAGAAAGACCGAGGAGGTTGATTTTATCGTAACCAAGCGCTTTTACAAAGTCAATTGTCTGCTCAGCCATTCCAGGTATAGTCGGAGCCACTTTTCCTTGACTGGCTCCAACACCAGGAAGATCGACTACAATGACATGGTGCTTTTCAGCAATTAAGTCTAATAGTTTTGGATCCCAGTTATCGAGAGTTGCTGCCAAATGGACCAGCATCAGAAGAGGTAATTTTGATTCGCCTTTGCTGAGTTCGCGATAAGCAATTTGATTTCCTTGAACAGCGATGTATTGAGTTTTACTTGTAAGATATGACATTGTGTTTTCCTTTTTATTTCTTAAAGCTGAGGACTGTTTTTCCACGTGAGCGCCCATTAGCGACCTTGTCTAAGGCGCTATTCACCTCTTCAAATGGATAGACTGTATCGATAGATGGTTTGATTTCTAATGTGCTGAAGATATCAGCGACTTCTTGTAATTGAGCGCCATTGCTTTCCACAAAGATAAAATGGTAGTGAACGCCGTATTTATTAGCCATCTTATCAAATCTGCGACCGGCTAAGCCAAGAATCATCTGTTTCCATTTTGGCAGGTTCATCCGTTTGGCAAAGTCACCATTTGGCATAGCACGAAGGGACACAAGCTGACCACCTTTTTTCATGATAGACATTTGTTTTTCAGTCTCAGCGCCCCCAAGGGTATCGAGGACATAATCAACCTGGCTAATAGTTTTTGTATAATCCTCTGTTTTGTAATCGATAAAGCGATCTGCTCCTAGGTTCAATACACGCTCAGCACTATCTCCAGCCCCATTAGTGATGACTGTCAAACCTTTAGCCTTGGCAATTGGAATGGCTATACCCCCGACACCACCTGTACCACCAGAGATAAAGATGGTTTTGCCAGCTTGAGCTCCCATGAGGTCTAGGGCTTGCATGATAGTCAAGGCAGTAAGCGGAACAGCAGCAGCTTCTTCGTCAGATAGATAATCTGGAACTTTGGCTAGAGACTGACTGTCTACGGCTACATACTCGGCAAAGGCACCAATATGGTCAAGTGGGAGACGTCCAAAAACTCGGTCACCGACTTTGAGGTTTTTGACTTGTGTGCCGGTCTCTTCAATGATACCGACCACTTCATTTCCTGCAGTTTGTGGGAGTTTGTAAGGAACAATCATCTTGACCTCTCCTCGGGAAATCATGTTATCCAGAGGATTGACACCAGCTGCGGTGACTTTGACCAAGACTTGTTTGTCTGTAATACTTTGTTTAGCGACTTCTGTGATATTCAGTGTGATATTCTTTTTGTTATAAGTAGTATGTTGTGCGGCTTTCATTGTCTTCTCTTTTCTATTTTTGTTGTATCTGATAAAGATACATGTATGGTCGTTTTAAAACTGATCTGCATGCAAATCAGTTTCGTTTTTGTTTGGCTTCTTTATAAAGATTGTCAATGACATCTTCTAAGGTTTGGTGAGCTAGTTCCTTCTCAAGTTGAGCTTCAGCACTAGCAAATAGTGGCGAAACGGCAGCTTGGATATGTTTTCCCACTGGGCAATCCAGATTGCTATTTTGATGGACGGGAAATAAGCTGATGTGGCTGACTTCTTGTGTGGCAAAATAAATGTTAAGTAAGGTGATGTCCTTTGGCGATTTACTAGGTTGGTAGCCCGTTTTTCCTTGCTGAGACTGGATCAGTCCAGCATTTTTCAATAAGGCAACCACCTTACGAATATAACTAGCGTTGGTCCCAACGCTCTCAGCCAGTGCTTGTGAACTTAAGGTTTCCTTACTCTCACTAATCATGGTTAGGATGTGCAAGGCTACTGAAAATTTCGTATCCATAAAAACCCCTTTATATGTCTTGTATCTGATACAAGAACAGGTATAACACAAATAAAAAGAAAAGCAAGACTTTTGCTTCACTTTTTTAAAAATGATCAGGTCACGTGACTTGTTGTCAAACTCTAAAATGGGAATCGTGTGTTGCTAAATCATAGATCACCTCTTGTAAATTTGTACTATTGTACCAAAAACTGACGAAGTATCAAAGAGTTGTCTTTAGTAATTCAGAAGACTTCTCTTCCATGTATATAATAAATCGTTGTACTGCTGGAGAAGTTGGCCTCTACCTTCCATTTCTATTTCATAATACTATTTTTACTTTTTTATTCATTATACAAGTAAGACTGAAGAAAATGCAATTAAAATCCTTAAAAAGTCTTTGTAAACTGCAATAAAATGGCCATAAAATCAGATTTCTTTATAGAACAACAGAAAAAGGAGCGGATATGATATCCTACTCCTTATTCTTATCAGAAAATCTAATTCAAATTAGTCTTCTTTTTTCTTGCGAGCAACAAGTCCAAATCCACTCAAGACACCTAAAAGTCCAAGTGCTGCTAGGCTAGCATTGTCTTCTGTACCAGTGTTTGGAAGTTCAGCTTGTCCTTTAGCTTCTGATGAAGCTGCTGCAGCTTGTGGTGCTTCACCATTTACTGGTGCTGATGGCATAGTTGGAGTTGCTGGAGCAGATGGATTAGCCGGTGTTGCTGGATTAGCTGGGGCATTTGGATCCATTGGTTTTTCTGGGTTTGCAGGAGTTCCTGGAGTTCCTGGATTTTGACCTGGCATTCCTGGGTTTGTTCCCGGTGTTCCTGGTGTTCCTGGGTTTATTCCTGGTGTTGCAGAACCTTTAGGTTTGAATACGTGTAGAAGATTTCCTGTTTCTGGATCAACTTTTGTTCCTACTAATTCGTACCCTGGTACTTCTCCAGCTGGGTTACTTCCTTCTGCTAATGGTTTTAATGGTTTACCATTTATATCTACCCATACCGTTACTGGGTTCTTAGTTGCTGGTTTGAAGATGTGAAGTACTTTTCCAGTTTCTGGATCTTTCACTGTTCCAACTAGTTCATAGTTTGGCACTTTTCCTGCTGGTTGTGAACCATCTTCTTTCGTACGGATAACGTTACCATCTACATCTACCCACTCAGTTACGTTGTTGACAACAGGTGCAGGAGTAAATACGTGGATGACATCACCAGTTTCTGGATTTGTAACTGTTCTTACGAGTTTGTACTTAGGCACAGTTCCAGCTTCTTCAGTTCCTGGTACAGTTGGTTTCAATGGGTTACCATTTACGTCTACCCATACTGTAGAAGGTTGGTCAGATGTTGTTGGTTTGAAGATGTGTGTTACTTTTCCAGTTTCTGGGTTTGTAACTGTTCCTACTAGTTTGTAGCTTGGTACTTTACCTGGATCTTTAACTCCTTCTTCTTTAGGTTTTAAGACATTACCTTCTGTGTCAACCCACTCAGTTACCTTGTTGACAACTGGTGTAGGAGTGAACACGTGGATTACATTTCCAGTTGTTGGATCTACAGTTGTACCTACTAGTTTGTAGTTTGGTACTTTACCTGCTTCTTCAGTTCCTGGTGCAGATGGTTTCAATGGTTTACCATTGACATCCACCCAGACTGTAGTTTTTGCCTCATTTGTTACTGGTTTGAAGATGTGTGTTACTTTTCCAGTTTCTGGGTTTGTAACTGTTCCTACTAGTTCGTAGTTAGGAGTTGATCCTGCTGGGTATGTTCCTGGTGTTACAGGCTTGATTGGGTTTCCTTTTTCGTCTACCCACTCAGTTGTTTTACCTTCTTCGATAGATTTCTTAACTTTTTCAGCTTCTTTTCTAGCTTCTTCCTTAGCTTTTTCTTTTTGCTCTGGTGTTAAGTTTGGATCTTTATCGATGTTTTTGATTTTCTCTTCAAGTTCTTTTTCTACAGTTTCTTTAGCTTTCGCTTTATCTTCTGGAGATGGTGTATATGGTTTATCTTTATAACCTTCAGATGGGTTTGTTGGATTGTCTGTAGATGGATTTGATGGAGTTGATGGTTTGTCTGGAGTTGGAGTATCTTTCTCAACTTCTTTCTTACCATTCTCCTTGGCTTTTTCTACTTCTTCTTTAGAAGGTGCTTTGTCGATGGCTTTCTTAGCTTCTTCAGCATCTTTCTTAGCTTCTTCTTTAGCTTTTTCTTTTTGATCTGGAGTTAAGTTTGGATTTTCATCAATTTTCTTAACTTTATTTTCTAGAGCTTTATCGATTTCTTCTTTAGCTTTCGGTTTATCTTCTGGAGTAACAGGAGATTTTTCTACATCTTCTTTAGCTTTTGTAGTAGATTTTTCTACATCTTCAGGAGTTTTCGCTTCTTCCAATGCTTTCTTAGCTTGTTCAGCTGTTTTCTTAGCTTCTTCAATCGCTTTTTCTTTCTCTTCGTTTGTTAACTCAGGATTTTCTTTGATCTTACTTTCTTTTTCAGACAAAGCTTTATCGATTTCTTTAGAAGCTTCTTCTTTGACATCTTTATAAACGTATGTTACTTCTGTTGTTCCTTCTGTTACTTTACCGTTTTCATCACCTTTAGTTGATGTTGGTACTAATACGTATAGTTTTCCATCTTTTGTAGTGATTGTAGCTGGTTTGTTGTCAGTTGTGTCATATGCTGAGCTTACAGATCCGTCTGTAGTATCTTTAACGTCTTCTGCGATTGTGTTACCCGCTTCGTCAGTGTAGTGAACTACTACGTTTCCTTTAACTTCTTTGTACACATATGTTACTTCTGTAGTTTTACCTGCTTCAACGTCTCCAGTTTCGTTACCTTTAGTTGATGCTGGTACTAATTCATATACTTTTCCTTCTGGAGTTGTGATACGAGTTGGTTTCATGTCGTTATCAGAAGTATCGTACTTAGCTCCTGGTTGACCATCTTTTGTATCAACGGCATCTGCTTGAAGAGTGTTTCCAGCTTCATCTACGTAATGAACAAGAACGTTTCCTGCTTTTTCGTATACATAAGTGATTTCTGTAGTTCCTTCTACAACAGCACCGTTTTCTGGTTTAGAATCATCTTTAAGTTCTTTAGCTGTTAAGTAGTAAACTACTCCATCTTTTTCAAGTTTAGCTGGTTTGTTGTCAGTTGTATCATATTTCTCACTTAGTGATCCATTTTCAACATCTTTCGTATCTTCAGCTAATGTGTTTCCTTCTGTGTCAACATAGTGAACTACTACATTACCAGTGATTTCTTTGTACACGTAAGTTACTTCTGTAGTTTCTCCAGCTTTAACTTTACCTGTTTCATCACCTTTAGTTGATTGAGGGATTAATTCGTATACTTTTCCTTCTGGAGTAGTGATACGGTTTGGTTTCATGTCGTTATCAGCAGTGTTGTAGTCTGAGTTTGGTTTACCGTCTTTTGTATCAACAGCATCCACTTGGATAGTGTTACCTTTTTCGTCAGTGTAGTGAACTACTACTTGTCCTGCTTTTTCGTAAACGTAAGTTACTTCAGTTTTACCTTCTACTACGTCTCCGTTTTCTGGTTTAGAATCGTCTTTGACAGCTTTTTCTGTTAAGTAGTAAACAGTTCCGTCTTTTTCGATTTTCTCTGGTTTGTTGTCAGTTGTATCGTATTTAGCGTTTAGAGAAGCACCTTTAGTATCTTCTTTATCGTCAGCGATTACGTTACCTTCTGTGTCAACATAGTGAACGACTACATCACCAGTTACTTCTTTATAAACGTATGTTACTTCTTTAGTTTCTCCAGCAACAACTTTACCAGTTTCATCACCTTTAGTTGCTGTTGGTACTAATTCGTATACTTTTCCTTCTGCAGTTGTAATACGAGTTGGTTTCATTCCGTTATCAGAAGTATCGTAGTCTGATCCTGGTTTTCCATCTACAGTGTCTTTTGCACCTGAAGCTACGTTAGCACCCGCTGCGTCTACACCTACTAATGGAGTTCCATCTTCTGTTTGGTAGTTAACGACTACTTGTCCTGCTTTTTCGTAAACATAAGTTACTGTAGTTGTACCTTCAACGACATCACCAGTAGCTGGTTTAGAACCGTCTTTCAATTCTTTAGCTGTTAAGTAATATTTAACACCGTCTTTAGTGATTTCAGCTTTTTTGTGGTCTGCTGTGTCGTATTTAACGTTTAGAGAAGCATCTGTTTCGTCTTTTTCGTCTTCAGCAAGTGTGTTACCTTCAGTATCTTCATACTTAACAACAACATTACCTTTAACTTCTTTATAAACGTAGGTTACTTCTTTAGTTTGACCTGATTCTACAGTACCAGTTTCATCACCTTTAGTTGATGCTGGTACTAGTTCGTATACTTTTCCTTCTGCAGTTGTGATACGAGTTGGTTTCATTCCGTTGTCTGCAGTATTGTATTCAGAACCTGGTTTTCCATTGTCAGTGTCTTTAGCACCTGAAGCAATATCTTTACCATCTGCAGTTCCTACTAATGGAGTTCCGTCTTCTGTTTGGTAGTTAACGATTACTGATCCAGCTTTTTCATAAACGTAAGTTACATCAGTTTTACCTTCTACTACGTTTCCAGTTTCTGGTTTAGAACCAGCTTTAAGACCAGCTTTTGTAATGTAATATACAGTTCCGTCTTCTGCAGTGATTTTTTCTGGTTTATTATCAACAGCAGTATCATATTTTTCGCTTAGAGATGCACCTTTAAGGTCATCTTTGTCAGATGCGATTGTGTTACCTTCTGTGTCAACATAGTGAACGACTACATCACCAGTTACTTCTTTATAAACGTATGTTACTTCTTTAGTTTCTCCAGCAACAACTTTACCAGTTTCATCACCTTTAGTTGCTGTTGGTACTAATTCGTATACTTTTCCTTCTGCAGTTGTAATACGAGTTGGTTTCATTCCGTTATCAGAAGTATCGTAGTCTGATCCTGGTTTTCCATCTACAGTGTCTTTTGCACCTGAAGCTACGTTAGCACCCGCTGCGTCTACACCTACTAATGGAGTTCCATCTTCTGTTTGGTAGTTAACGACTACTTGTCCTGCTTTTTCGTAAACGTAAGTTACTGTAGTTGTTCCTTCAACAACATCTCCAGTAGCTGGTTTAGAATCATCTTTAAGTTCTTTAGCTGTTAAGTAATATTTAACACCATCTTTAGTGATTTCATCTTTTTTGTGGTCTGCTGTGTCATATTTAACATTTAGAGAAGCATCTGTTTCATCTTTTTCGTCTTCAGCAAGTGTGTTACCTTCAGTATCTTCATACTTAACGACTACGTTACCTTTTACTTCTTTATAAACGTATGTTACTTCTTTAGTTTGACCTGATTCTACCGTACCTGTTTCATCACCTTTAGTTGATGCTGGTACTAGTTCGTATACTTTTCCTTCTGCAGTTTTAATACGAGTTGGTTTCATTCCGTTGTCTGCAGTGTTGTAGTCACTTCCTGCTCTTCCATCTGTTGTATCATTATTAGTTTCAGGAACATTATTTCCTTCTGGATCTGTTCCAGATATTGGGTTACCTTCTTGATCTGTATAATGAACTACTACTGATCCAGCTTTTTCGTAAACGTAAGTTACTGTAGTTGTTCCTTCTACTACGTCTCCAGTAGCTGATTTAGAACCATCTTTAAGTTCTTTAGCTGTTAAGTAGTATTTAACACCATCTTTAGTGATAGATTCTTTTTTGTGGTCAGCTGTATCGTATTTAACATTTAGAGAAGCATCTGTTTCATCTTGTTCATCATCAGCAAGTGAGTTACCTTCAGTATCTTCATACTTAACAACTACATTACCTTTTACTTCTTTATAAACGTATGTTACTTCTTTAGTTTCTCCAGCAACAACTTCACCTGTTTCTTCACCTTCAGTTGATTCTGGAACTAATTGGTAAACTTTTCCTTCTGCAGTTTTAATACGTTCTGGTTTCATTCCGTTATCCGCAGTGTTGTACGCTGTACCTGGTTTACCGTTATCAGTGTCTTTTGCACCTGATTCTACAGTTTTACTTTCATCACCAACTACTGTACCTGTAAGTGGAGTTCCATCTTCAGTTTTGTAGTTAACGATTACTGATCCAGCTTTTTCATAGATGTAAGTTACTTTTGTAACACCTTCTACTACTGTACCTTCTTCAGCTGGAGCGTCTTTTTCTACATCATTTACAGCTGTTTTTGTAGCGTCTGCTTTAAGGTAGTAAACATTTCCTTGTGCATCTGTAAGTTTTTCTGGTTTTTCAGTTTCGTTTTCTTTAGTGTTATAAACTACGTTTTTAGAAGCTTTAGTACTACTTACAACTACATCTTGTCCATTAGCATCAACATAATATTTCTCAGTTACTACTTCAGCTACTGTTTCAGGAGTATCAGTGTAAGGAGCTTTTAATTCTGTTCCGTCTTCTGTTTGGTAGTTAACGACTACAGAACCTTTTTTCTCGATTTCACGAGTTTTTTCTTCTGCATAAGTGTAAGTGATTGTTGTAGTACCACTTGCTAAACGATATGCACGAAGTGGAGTGATTTCGTCGCGGTAAGAATACTCTTCAATCTCTGGAGTAAAAGTGCCAAGATTAAGATTAATATCATCACCAAATTTACTTGTACTATTTTCATAAACGTCATTAAAATTAGCTGTTACATCCGTTGTAGGTCTACCTTTATCATCAACTTGGTCTCCAGTATCAGCCTTTATCGCATTTTTCTCCCCACCTTTTGCAGCTATTCCGACAGAGATATATCGTTTGAAATTAAGGGTGTTATCTTCCAACCCTTTTTCTTGAAGATAAGCAAGATAGTTTTTTACAAAAGTTCTGTTTGCTTCTCCTGTTGCAGTATCTGGAGCTGCTTTAAATTTTTGAACCATTGCATATGTTCTATCTATACTAGCACCACTACCTTCTTCATCATCTGCAACATTATCCTTAGGTGATAATGGTATCACCCCTGTAATTTCAGGACTTGCATTACTCACAGTTACATACGTATTTTTCTCAAGGACGAAAACGTAGTCTCCTTCTTTGATGCCACCATCAGCAGTTACGTTCGCTGAAGTGAAGTTTTTGGCTGTTGCTTCACCAGACTTGAAAGCTTCTACCATCTTAGCATCAGAACTGATAGTTCCTGAATCAGCTTATACATATTTACCATATGTTCCTTTTCCTGTTTGTTCAACGATCCAAGCTTTTCCACCAGGTTTTACAGTATCATAAGTGATTTTACCTTCTGCATTGTTTAATCCTTCTGGAGTCAATTTCGCAGTTACATCCCCTAGAGTTGTGTCAGAGTATACTCCTCCACCATCTCCAGTAGTTTCAACTTTAGGTTCTCCAATTAGGTGGTAAGTTTTCCCGTCTTTTTCGATAGTTTCTTTCTTACCAGTTTCTTTAGCGTTGTCTAGGTCACTAGCTTCTGCATCGCCACCTGTAGTTCCTTTGAAAACTTCTCCTGATTTACCGTATACATCGTATGGTGTTTCGATAGTCTTATCAGCACCAGAATCTTGGTTTTTGTTTTCTTCTAATACAGTATTTCCTTCAGCAGTTACATACTTGTAATCTACTTTTCCAGTTTTAGTGATTGTATTTGTTCCATTTTCAGTTGGATCAGTTGAAGCAGTTGTTCCTTCGACCTCATTTGTGATATTCGCTGTATCTACAGTAATCGAACCCTTATCATTAGAAATCGTTGTTGTGTTGTCACCATTATCTTTTACCTCTGCTGCTGCAGTCTGGCTTTGTCCTGCCATTGCAAGAGCTGCACCGACAAGCAGAGCGACTGTACCGATTTTGACTGAGTCTGAACGACCGTCTTTAAACTTACGAATGGAAAATTTTTCTTTTCTATTTATAAACATCCTTA
>OBXB01000178.1_pt1 | contig 12869 bp, 10 predicted proteins | sample 1476581 | NCBI WGS metagenome assembly OBXB01 (sample SAMEA2580147, study PRJEB22360) | human gut metagenome | biome: human gut; feature: human-associated habitat; material: faeces | place: Denmark | collected 2008/2010
AAAAAAAGCCAGTAAATGAATTTATGAAAACTCATTTACTGGCTATTTTGCTAGGGAATTATGTCCCAGCCTCATTCATTGTCACTACCTATAACATTAATAAATAAGGATTTTCGATATATTTAGCTAGTACTTTAAGAAAATCGGCCGCACCTGCACCATCTAAAATTTGATGATCAAATGTCAGACTTAAAGGAATTTTTGAAACTTGTTTAATGTTATCCGCTTCTAGCACGACTTCTTTAGTTAAAGCACCAACGCCTAGAATACCTGTTTCACCTAAATTTAAAATTGGTGTAAAGTATTCTATACCACTAGCACCCATATTAGTAATTGTAAATGTTGCTCCCTCTAATTGTACTGCTCCTGTGTTTCCTTCCCGAACAGCCTCAGCCGATGATTTAATTTCATGGGCTAAAGTGCCGATACTTTTTGTATCTGCATGATTAATCACTGGCACCATAAGGCCTTCATCTAGAGACGTTGCGATTCCTAAATGAACATCTTCATACTCAGTTAACTCGCCTTGTTCATAGCGAGCATTCATTGCCCCATATTCTTTAAGTGCAAGCACTACTGCTTTAGCTAATAATGTAGTAACAGTTAATTTAACATCTTGATCTGCTTGTTTAAGTTCCGTAGCTAATCTGTCTTTGAAATCTAGCAAGCGATCCGCATCAACCTTACGATGTAATGTTAATTGAGCAGTACTATTAAGACTTTGTCTCATGTTTTGAGCAATACGTTGACGCATAGGATTCAATCCTTCACCAATCGCACTTGTATCCACAGTCTGTGTTGGAACACTACTTGTATCTTCATTAGATGTCGTATCACTAGCATAGTCGTACCCATTTGCTTCAACACGTTGAATATCTAGTTTTGTAATACGATGATTACCGCCTGTGCCTTTTATCTTGTTAATGTCTAATCCTTTATCCTCAGCCATATTACGTGCGAGGGGTGAGATAAAGATTCTTTCTCGTGCTGCGCTTTTAGGCGAATTATCTTTATTATCGAAAGACTGTTGTGATGTATCTTTAACTTCTTGCGTTTCCTTCTCATGCTCGTTGTCTTCTTTTACTTTTTCTGATGCTAAATCATCTTCATCTTTATCAATAGCTTCCCCTTCTTCTCCAATTATACCTAATACCGCTTTAACCTCTGCATCTTCTCCGGCTTGCACTTTAATTTCTAACAATGTCCCACTCGCCGGCGCTTCAACATCGTTGGTTAATTTTTCAGAGCTTATTGTAGCAATACTCTCTCCTTGTTTTACGGTGTCACCCTCTGATTTAAACCACTCTTCAACAGTTCCCTCTTTCATTGTCATTCCAAGCTTTGGCATAATAATATTTTCACTCATTGTGATACACCTCCTATGCGTTAGCCTTTTTTAAATCATCAATTAATTCAGATGCAATGTCTAATACCTTATCAGCATTCGGCATATATGCCGCCTCTAAGTTCGCTGCAAATGGTACAGGAGTGTCTGGTGCGGTCACTTTCTTAATTGGACCATCTAAATAATCAAATCCTACATCTCCAATCACTGAAGCAACGTCTCCAGCAATGTTACACTGTGGATTAGATTCGTCAATAACAATTAGGCGACCCGTTTTCTTCACAGAATCTAAAACTGTTTCTTGATCCCATGGTGACACTGAGCGTAAATCGATGACCTCAACTGATACTTGATCTTCTGCAAGTTTTTCAGCAGTTTCTTCCGCTACAGCTACCATTTTGCCAATAGCCACAATCGTTAAATCGTCACCTTCACGCGTCACATTGGCTTTACCAATTTCTATAGTATAAGGTTCTTCAGGAACATTACCTTTTTGTCCTAATAATGTTTTATCTTCTGAAAAGACAACAAGATTGTCCTCTTGAATAGCTGACATTAGTAGACCCTTCGCATCATATGGATTAGATGGAACAACAACTTTAACTCCTGGAATTGCTGCAAACATATTATATAAAGACTGAGAGTGCTGTGCAGCAGCGCTTGCCCCTGCTCCATGTACAGTACGTACAACTAGTGGGATTTTAGCTTTTCCACCAAACATATATCTCATTTTTGCCCCTTGGTTTAAAATTGGATCTAAACCAAATCCGATAAAGTCGTTGAACATGAGTTCAGCAATTGGACGTAGCCCTGTCGCAGCAGCTCCTACTGCCGTGCTCAATGTAATGTGTTCAGCAATTGGTGTATCGATTACACGTTTACGACTATATTTTTTTGCAAGTCCTTTTGTTACACCAAATACACCACCGAATGTATCGTCATCTTTGATGTGGTCTACTTTTGCACCACCTGAGACATCAGTACCAATTAAAATGACATCCTCATCTTTTTCCATAGATTGGTCAATGGCTTCATTAATAGCACCCATAAATGTTAACTTGCGTTCTTCACTCATCGTAAAAACCTCCTTATGTGGTTAGGTCATTTGTTCTTATATCTTTTAATAAATATTCCAACCTTCTGATTTAAGCAAAAACATCTTTGTATAATGAATCCTCATCTGGTAATTCGCTTTCTTCAGCAAATTTCACAGCATCTTCTACAGCTTGCTCAGCTGCTTTTTCTATTTCATCCGCTTCTTTTTCAGTGAGCCAATTTTCTTCAATTGCTCTTTTTCTAAATTCAACTGTCGCATTTTTATCTGCGTTACGATCATCTGGTGATTTTACTTTTTGCTCATCACCTTCAAAATGTCCATATTTACGATACGTATCACATTCAATTAACGTTGGTCCTTCACCTTTTTTAGCGCGTTCTACAGCCTCTTGTGTTGCTTTATATACTTCCACAACATCCATGCCATCAACACGTACACCCGGCATATTATAAGCCGCAGCACGCTCTGCAATTGTTTCAGAAGCACTTGCATAGTCATGTGTAGTTCCTTCAGCAAATTGGTTATTTTCACATATAAAAAGAACAGGTAAATCTAAAATTGAAGCAAAATTAAGACCTTCATGGAAATTACCTTCATTTGCAGCACCATCACCAAAGAAACATACGGCAACATTATCTTTACCTTGATTAATGATAGAAATACTTGCACCAATTGCTAACCCAAAACCACCACTGACAATACCATTCGCACCGAGCATTCCTTTGTCAATTTCTGCAACATGCATTGAGCCACCTTTACCGTGACCTAATCCGTCACGTTTACCCATAATTTCTGCCATCATACCATTTAAATCGCATCCTTTTGCAATCGCATGACCATGACCACGGTGTGTACTTGTAATATAGTCATCATCATTTAATTGAGACATAACACCTGTTGCAACAGCTTCTTCACCTACATATAAGTGTACGAATCCTGGAATTCTACCATCACTAAAAATTTTGTGTACCTTTTCTTCAAAAAATCGAATTTCGTTCATCGTTTTATAAATCCAATGTGCTTGTTCTTTTTCCATTTTCATTGTCAATTCCTCCTATCTTTCATAGGTCATAAAGTTTAAAACTACATATGAATTGCAGAATCAAAAAATGCATCTGCACTCTCACCTATTGCTTCTAATAAAGCCGGGTGTGGTTGAATAATTTGAGAAAGTTCATGAATCGTACCCTCTGATGCTTTGACACTTAAAAGTTCTCCAATTATATCTGTAGCATGTGGTCCTACAATAAAAGCACCAAGAACCTCTCCATACTTTTTATCAACGACAAGTTTAATAAATCCTTCATTTTCTCCTTTGATTAACGCCTTTGCATTCCCTTGAAATGCTGATTGAGTCACTTTCACATCATAACCAGCCTCTTTAGCTTGCTCTTCTGATAACCCAACTGATGCTGTTTCAAGTCTTGTGTATATACAACGCGTAATATCTTCTTGACGCACAAGTGACGGCTGTTTGTTCATTATTGTTTCGACAACATGAATGCCATGCGCACTTGCTGCATGTGCAAGTTGATATCCTTTAATTAAATCTCCTATAGCATAGACATGTTTTTGACTCGTTTCATAATGTTCATTGACTTTAAAGAATTTACCATCCATTTCCAAATTTAAACCTTTTGCAACTTGCGTATTCGGTTGTCTACCTGTTGCAACAAGAAGGGTATCAAAGCTAACATCATCTTGCCCATCTAATATTATTTTCGATTCCTTTACTTGTTTTATCTTTGCTTTCGTCAGTATCTTAATACCTTGATTATCTAAATGTGCTTTTAACATTTCTCTAGTTTCGTTGATTTCAGTTAATAAAATGTCATCTGCAACTTCTATTATCGTAACTCTAACCCCAAGATCAGCCATTGAGGATGCGAGTTCTGTTGCAATCACACCCCCACCGATAACCGCTAACTGTTTTGGTAGCTTCTCTAAATCGAAAAATGTATCGGTTGTTTCATAATTGACTTGATCTAACCCATCAATTGGTGGAATGAACGGCTGACTGCCAGTTGCTAAAATTATATCTTTCGCTTGATACGTTTCATTGTTAACGTCCACTTTTAAGTTTTTAGAAATTCGTGCTTCCCCTTCAATATAAGTAACTTTATTTTTCTTTAACAACTGCTTCACGCCACCCGTAAGTGTTTGTACAACTTTCTTTTTTCGTTGGACAAATTGAGTAAAATCAATTTTTAAGTCTTTCGTTGTGATTCCCCAATCGTTTGCAACTCGTATGCTGTGTGCTTTCTCGCCGTGTTCTAACAACGTTTTAGAGGGGATGCAACCTACATTTAAGCACGTGCCTCCAGCATTATTTTTTTCAATGACTGCAACATTTTTACCAAGTTGCGCACCACGTATTGCAGCTACATAGCCACCAGGTCCAGCTCCTATTACGATTAAGTCATATGATTTACTCATATAATAAATGCCTCCTTTCACCAATAGTACGTTGTGCCATCCCAATTTCATTTGCATGAGGAATAAGAAATTTTACATTTGTAAGCGCTTTCTTATTCCTTCGATTCCATTCTACTTCAAGTATTTTGAGTTTTCAAACAATTGTATGTTGTTAATTATTAATACTTTATAAACTTTATAAATTACTGTTTATCTAACTCTTAAACTGATTTAAAAAAGTAATGATGTTTGAACGTTGTACGATTATAAAAAGACCTGTACATCAGCGTGTGATAAGACTATGATTAAAATGTAAAAAAGATTTAGGTAAAGGAAGATGGTGTCGTGGGAAGTACTGTTAAATATCGTAAGTTTATTCTACCTATTGTCGTTGGTTTAATTATCTGGGCATTGACGCCTATTAAACCAGATGCCTTAAATGATCAAGCTTGGTTTATGTTTGCTATTTTTGTGTCAACCATCATTGCTTGTATTACCCAACCTATGACTATAGGTGCAGTATCAATCATTGGTTTTACAATCATGATTTTGGTTGGAATTGTTGATACAAAAACTGCCGTTCAAGGCTTCGGTAATAGTAGTATTTGGCTTATTGCAATGGCCTTTTTCATTTCAAGAGGATTTGTAAAAACAGGGCTAGGTCGACGTATTGCTCTGCAATTCGTTAAATTATTTGGAAAGAAAACGCTTGGTTTGGCTTATTCACTTGTTGGTGTTGACCTTATCTTAGCTCCTGCTACGCCAAGTAATACAGCACGTGCTGGTGGTATTATGTTTCCAATCATTAAGTCCTTGTCAGAGTCATTTGGTTCATCGCCGAGAGATGGTTCTGAGAGAAAAATGGGTGCGTTTTTAATCTTTACTGAGTTCCAAGGTAATTTAATTACTTCAGCTATGTTTTTAACAGCTATGGCCGGTAACCCTATAGCGCAAAGTTTAGCTGAAAAAACGGCACACGTTCAAATTACATGGATGAATTGGTTTGTTGCTGCTATTATACCCGGATTGATTTCTCTCATCGTTGTCCCTTTCATTATTTATAAATTATACCCACCTACTGTTAAAGAAACGCCTAACGCTAAAAAATGGGCTACTGAACAACTAGAAGAAATGGGACATATGTCTATAGCCGAAAAATTGATGGTTGGTGTCTTTATCATAGCATTGGCTTTGTGGGTATTAGGAAGCTTCATTAATGTTGATGCCACGCTCACTGCATTTATTGCTTTAGCATTGTTACTATTAACAGGTGTATTAGCGTGGTCAGATATTTTAAATGAAACAGGCGCATGGAATACACTCGTTTGGTTCTCAGTTCTTGTATTAATGGCAGAACAATTAAACAAGTTAGGCTTTATCCCATGGTTAAGCAAACTCATTGCTCAAGGTTTGAATGGCTTTAGTTGGCCTATCGTTTTAGTTTTACTCATCTTGTTTTATTTCTACTCACATTATTTATTCGCAAGTGCAACAGCACATGTCAGCGCCATGTACGCCGCGTTACTCGGTGTTGCAGTCGCTTCGGGTGCACCGCCATTATTCAGTGCATTAATGTTAGGGTTCTTTGGTAACTTACTGGCATCAACAACACACTATAGTAGTGGACCAGCGCCTATATTATACGCAGCTGGCTATGTTACACAAAAGCGCTGGTGGACTATGAATATTGTACTTGGTATAGTCTATTTTATTATTTGGATTGGTGTAGGTTCACTATGGATGAAACTCATTGGTATGATGTAATGTTAGAATTTTAATTAAACTTCAGTTCATCAAATATATTGTGATATATTGTAAGCTAACGTTTGAAACGTTAGCTTATTTTTTTGCATCATACTCCCAAGATTAATATTTACTATATTCATTTTGCTTTTTATTCAATTCAACTATGTTATTCTGTACATAGATTAACTAGTATCACTAGGGGTGCAATTCAATTTGCTGAGAGAAAGTCTACTTTCAACCCTTGAACCTGTTGGTTAGCATCAGCGTAGGAAAGTGAGCAATATTGATAACTGTTTCTTCATTCACTTTTTTACGCAATAATTAAATGGATGGAGGAATTTTTTTATGGACAAATTAACAGTAGGTTTAGAATGGTTTTTAAATCCTGATCATATGCCGTTAATCTTAGGTATCGAAAAAGGTTGGTTTAAAGAAGAATCATTAGAAATTGAGATGATTGAACCAAAGGAACACTTTGACGCACTAGACGAGATTGAAAATGGTTCAATGGATATCGCGATTACTGAACCTATTCATCTGGTTCAAGATAGAGCTAAAGAACAAAAAGTCATCGGGTTTGCGAGATATCTTCACACTAATGGAGGTATTATGTATAACAAAGATAAAAATATCGCTCGCCCCAAAGATTTAATCGGTAAACGGCTTCAATATCCCGGTGCTCCCGGTCCAGGTGGTATTGCTATGGCTAAAACGATGATTGAAGCTGATGGTGGTACATTTGAAGAAGGTGACATCACACCAGTTAATCATAGTTTTTATCATACTGATGCACTTTTAACTGATAAAGCTGATGCTGCTACACTCATTTTCGAAAATTTTGAAATTCTTGAAGCTAGAAATCAAGGACTTAATGTAGATTATTTTCCACTTAAAAATTATAATGTACCCGATTTTTGTCAACTCATTTTCATTACAACACCTGAAGTATTAAATACGAGTGAGGTTAAACTCAAAAAGTTCCTAAAAATCATTCAAAAAACAATTCATTACATCAATCATCATTTAGAAAGTGCAATTGAAATTTACTCAACGTATACTCAAACCGATATCTCTAACCAATTAAACAAAGATACAATTGAAGCAACAGCTAAATGTTTTACAAATGATTTGTCTATGAGTTCCGACTACTACAATGATTTACAGTTGTGGCTTAAAGAAGTCAATGATATTAAAGACACGATTAACCCAACTTTATATTTTACAAATCAACTACTATTCAGTCGATATACAAAATAAAAAATACACCTTCACTCTATTTAAACGTTAATGTACACATCAATAGTTAGAATCAATATCTAATTTAGAGAATGTACATCAAATAAAGTGAAGGTATATTTATCCTACTATTTTACAACTGGGTTTTTCTTAATTTGAACATATTGAGAAATACTATATAACACAATACCTATCCATATAAAAATAAAGGTAATCAATTGATCAGTGTTAAATGGCTCTTTAAAGACAAAGATACCTAAGATAAACATGATTGTCGGCCCTACATATTGAATGAAGCCAGTTAACGATAATGGAATTCGCTTAGCACCTGCTGAGAACAGAATCAATGGTATTGCTGTAATTGCACCTGAAAATAGTAGCCAAAATGATGATATATTTAATCCAAATGTTATGTGTTGTTGCTGCCATAGGTAAATAACATAGATTAAACCGGCTGGGGGAGGAACAATACAATCAATAATGATGCTACTTATCGCATCGATATGCACAATCTTTTTTAATAAACCATAAATACCAAAAGAAAATGCTAACAGAAGTGAAATAAATGGAAATTCACCGATTTTTATTGTCATATAAAGTACGCCTATTAATGCAAAAATGATGGCTAACCATTCGAATTTATTAAATCTCTCTTTTAAAAATATAAGCGCCAAGACGATACTCACTAGTGGGTTAATGTAGTAACCTAGGCTAGATTGTAGCACGTGACCATTAGATACTGCCCAAATAAATGTCCCCCAATTCACTGTAATAACATACCCTGCAACTATGATGGCAATAAGTTGCACGGGATGCGATACCAACTGATTAACATCTCTTAAAAAAGCGTTCCGTTGATTTTTTCCTATAATGAGCACAAAAATCATAAATATCACTGAAAAAATAATACGGAATGCCAAAATTTCAAAAGCGCCTATTTCATCAATTAAACGCCAATATATGGGTAAAATCCCCCATAAAATATAAGCACCTAAAGCTAAAAATATTCCTTTTTTATACTCCGAAGACACCATTAACCCTCCCTCAATATAAATGATTAAAAAATGAGACTCATTCCAACCCATTGACAGTTATGTAATCAAGTTTACTAATAAAACAGCAATATTTACACATATCTGTTTGTGTACAGCTTTTGATTTTATAATCAATCTTCATTAAAATAAGCACGTTTAATACTTGGTACATCAATTGTTTGAGACATATCTATAAAGTATTGTTTTTGCCACTCTTGTGTCTTGTGAGCGACACGATTTAAATCTTTCTCCCATGTAGGATACACTCGAAAAGCCATTTTCCCTTTAGATGCATGATTTCTTAAAATACCTTTATGAAAAAGTACATGTTTTGGAAAAATAAACTGACCTACTTGAGAATCATCCATCACGTGTACAATTAATTTCCCAGGAAATGACTCATAGTCAAATGCTCGATTTTTCTTTGTTTTATCTTTTTCCCAAAGCGATAAAAAATATCCTTTTTTCTTTGTTGTTTTCTTAGCTAACCTACTTTTAAATACGTAGCCATTAATATTAAAATTGTATGCCTCATAAGATTGATTCCACTGTTCATCTCTTATAATTAATGATTGTTGTAAGTTCATTATCTTTATGATGTGATTCAACAATCGAACTGAAGACTTCATCTTCATACTCCCCTTTACTTTTAGTCTCAAAGTTCAATACATCGACGCAAACTCTGAAATACTTTTATAATAAATATTTAAAATGGGCATATATTTATTCCCTTTGCTTTATTTTTAATCTACGATATCGATTAAGTGTCGCAATAAACTCCTGCTTTCTAGGTAGCGCTAAATGACCAGGATGCCCCTGATGATTTGATATAACATCTAATCCGTGTTTCTCAATCCGTTGATACAAACTATTGGTCAATTCTACAATCGTACTTTTGTCATCTAGCAATTCATTTTTTACATAACTTAACATCATCGCTAAACCTTGTGTTTGACTGTCATCGACAAGTTGTTCTAAGCCAGAAATATGAATAGTTTCCTTACCATACGTTACTACATTCAATCCTTTAGCTTTAAAGCGATCACGTTTCCCTTTTTGATTAAAACTCGCTCTCAACGGAATTCTTGATGGAATGTGACCGAACTGATAGTGAGAAGAAAGCCTTCTTTGATAACCGTCTGACTGCGCAATGTCTTTAGCATGTTGCGTAACATCTTTCAACACATATTCATCCATCATCAATACTTGATCTGCCACGTCAAAATAATCTCCCGAACCTCCAACGATTAGAATAGTCGACACGTTATGGTCGTCATATAATGCTTTTACCTTATTAGAAAAGGGGGTAATCGGCTCTTTTTCGGGAGCAATTAAACGTTGCATACGACCATCACGAATCATGAAATTCGTTGCAGATGTATCTTCATCAATGAGTAACAATGATGCTTGTGATTCTAAAGCTTCCATGACATTTGCAGCTTGAGACGTACTACCACTCGCATTTTCAGTTGAAAAATGTGTAGTATCTTTTTCACCTGGCAAATGATCAATAAATGGCTGGATATTAACATTTTGAATACTTCTTCCGTCTTCAGCACGAATTTTCATTGCATCTTGATTTGTAATCACATATTCTCTACCATCACCAGCAATATGATTATATACACCTCGTTCTAACGCTTCAAGTAATGTTGATTTACCATGATAACCGCCTCCAACTATTAGTGTAATGCCTTTAGGAATACCCATACCCTTAATAACTTTGCCACTCGATAGTTTCATTACAATCTCATATTGTTTAGGACTTTTAAATTCAATAGCGTTATTCATAGGGAGATCTGAAACACCACTTTTTCTTGGTAAAATAGCACCATTTGCTACAAATGCAACGAGGTCACGTTTTACTAACTGTTGTCTAATCTCCTCTTGATCTATCATTAATTCAACTTGTTGTTCCAATTGTGAAACATTAATGTTGCGATAACATAAGGCATGTTCTACTATTTGAGGTAATACATTAATAAGTGTATGTCTTGCTATTCTACCTAATATGGTACGTCCTCGTGCTGGTAATCCAACTTCAATACGTGCCTCAATTTGACGATTCTTAATTACTACTGCGGTACGCTCTAAGATTTCTTGGCCACAACTATCAATTTGAATTTTACTTACTTTTTTATCTTGGGCTACTATTGATTGAATCTGCTTATGAAACACGCGCGTTAAGTAATCACTCACAGCCCGTTGTTTCAGTTCAGAATTTAATAAAGAATCAGGAAATTTTGCTTGTTGGCGATCTATAACAACACTCATCTTAGATGGTGGCGCAAATGGATCAGCTTGGATATGGTCAATACGTAGTTTAAATAAATTAAATTCGTATAGGTCTTTTATTTGCTTATACGCACCGTACTTTTGACCGTCTAACGATGTTAAAGTCTGTTTAAGTGCTTGGGCACTTTTCATATTTTCAACCTCCAACGTTCATATATCATTACTATTATTCTTGTGCTTATTATCAAGTGTACTAAACGTTGACATTCCTACAAAAATATTTGAACTAAAAAATACTCCAAATTTTCAACTATACATTGAAAATTTGAAGTACTTCACATTGTAATTATTCAGTTCTTGCTCCTGTACGTTCACGTAATTCATATTCTATTTCTTCTAAACTACGTCCGCGTGTTTCTGGTAAGAATTTAATTACGAAAATCATCGCTAAAACACCTATGAACGCAAAGATTAAAAATACCCATTCTGTACTTAATGCATCACTTAATATTGGGAAGAACAATGACACGATAAGCGTTCCGATATTTAGCACAAGCGCTGAAATGCCCGTAGCAGCGCCACGTGCGCGCATCGGGAATAATTCAGGTAGCATAACCCATAGAACAGGTCCCCAAGAAATCCCAAAGAATACAATAAATAATGATAAACAAACAATAATAATCCACGCTGATGAAGCAATTCCAATTGTCCAAATTAAGATTGCCATAATTAATAATGAGGCAATCATACCAATATTACCACCAACAAGTAGTTTTTTACGATCAATCTTATCTACTACAAAAATGGCAACTATTGTTACAAGAACATTAATAGTTCCTATACCAACTGAACCTAATATAGACGCCGCTTCACCCAGTCCAGCCTTAGCAAAGATTGAAGATGAATAGAAAATGACTGCATTGATACCAATAAATTGTTGGAAAATAGCAAATATACAACCTACAATTAATATTCTACCTAACCATGGTGATTTAATGACTGTCCATGTAGATTCAGAGATAGCGTTAATTTCTTTCATCTCTTTAAGTTCTTTATCAATTTCGCTATCGTCATAAGTAATCTTCATCACTTGACGAGCGGCTTCTTCGTTTCTATTTTCAAGTAACCATCTTGGACTCTCAGGCATAAAATAAATACCCACAAGTAAAATAACCGATGGAACAACTGCTAATCCTAGCATCCAACGCCAACCCTCAATATCCGCAAATGCATAGTTGACTAAATATGCTGCTAAAATACCAATTGTAATCATTAGTTGATTAAGTGAACCTAGTGAGCCACGATATTCTGTCGGTGCCATTTCACTTAAATAAACAGGTACCGTAGACATCGAACCACCCACTGCTAAACCAATAATTAAACGTCCAATAATTAATAATGCTAAATTGGTTGATGCAGCAAGAATCAGTGCCCCAATAATAAATACAATAGCGATGAGCATTACTAGACGTCGACGACCTAATTTATCAGCAAGTGGCCCACTGCTTCCCGCACCGACTATTGCGCCAATTAACATTGAAGACACAACGATACCCTCAGTTGTACTATTGAGAGGTATGTCTTTATGTATAAATAATAAAGCACCGGAAATCACACCATTATCATAACCATATAATAAGCCACCAAGTGCTCCCAAAATAAAGATTAAATACTTATTTGCTTTCATTCGTATCATTCCTTTTTCTATAGCTAGACTAATTATAATGCCTTTATGAAAGCGTTTCAACATAATTTTATTAACATTTACTTATTAATACTTGATTTGATATTCAAATCAAGT
>OBXB01000191.1_pt1 | contig 12392 bp, 17 predicted proteins | sample 1476581 | NCBI WGS metagenome assembly OBXB01 (sample SAMEA2580147, study PRJEB22360) | human gut metagenome | biome: human gut; feature: human-associated habitat; material: faeces | place: Denmark | collected 2008/2010
GGGTCGAATGGCAGTCGAACGACTAGACCGCCGGACACACATTTTGGCCTATAACCCTATAACCCAGATTTTGTCCAGAACAGGCAGCAATGCCGAGCTAGTCAGAAAATGAAAAAACGCTAGGAATCGTTGTAATTCCTAGCGTTTCGTTGGTAGCGGGGCATGGGTTTGGACCTTGGACCTCTGGGTATCCCAGAGGTCCAAGGTCCAAACCCATGCCCCGGCTTATTCTAAGTTTAGCGGCGTGACACATGATGTGTCATGACGAAAAAATGGGTAGCGCCCCCGTTATGGCGTGAGGAATTGACCGGATGGCTCGCGGCACTGAAGGCCGGTGGCCGCAGCGAGCAAACACTATTGACCAGACGGCGAAAAATGACATACACGGCCGTATGTCTGGGTGTCTCGCCGTATGAAGTCACCTGCGAGATGATGACACAGTGGTTCGCCTCGCAATCCTGGAAACCGGAAACACGCAAAGCGTACCGCAACACGGTGTCCAGCTTCTTCGCATGGATGCGGCAGACCGGCCGGCGCAATGATGACCCAAGCATGGAACTGCCTAAAATCAAACGCCCGAGAGCGCACCCGCGCCCGTGCCCGGACAAGGTGATATTGGCCGCGTTGGGGCGTGCCAGCGAGTCCGAGAGAATCATGCTGCGGCTCGGTGCCGAGTGCGGTTTAAGGCGTGGCGAGATAGGCCGGGTGTCCAGCGGCGACGTGGTTGACGATCTCGTTGGCCGGTCGCTGGTGGTCAATGGCAAGGGCGACAAACAGCGCATAGTGCCGTTACCCGACGACTTGGCCGACCTGATAAGCGCGTGCGATGGGTACGTGTTCCCCGGCCGGTTCGGCGGGCACGTCGAGGAAAGCTACATAGGCGACAGACTGTCGAGCCTGCTCGGTGACGGATGGACCGCGCACAGCCTGCGCCACCGGTATGCTACCGCCACGTGGCAAGCCACGCACGACCTGCTGCTGGTGTCCAAGCTGCTCGGTCACGCGAGCGTGGAAACGACACAGGTGTACGTGGCAATGCCAGACGAACGGCTGCGCGCGGGCATGGCCGCCGTGCTGCTCTCAGCCTGACAGTTGCGCCCATGTGACGGTCTTCAACACCGCGAGAATCAACGCGCGGAGCTTGGTGTCATCGGGCGTGCTGCCTTTCAGATTGCCGATGCGGTCGTAGGCCATTAGTCGGCTCTCCACACGTACACATCGAACGTGGTTTTGTCCACGTACATCGCGCCGGCCACGCCGCTGCCGGTGGGAGCACCCTGGGTGAACACGATGCCCGGACCCGCCGGACCCGCTGGGCCTTGCGCGCCGGTTTCGCCCCTGGCTCCGGCGGGGCCCGGATCGCCCCTTTCGCCCTTCGACCCCTGCGGTCCCTCGGGTCCGCGTGGGCCCTGTGGTCCCTGTTCGCCGCGAAGACTGCCGATTTTTCCGAATGCCATGGTTAGTTCCTTTCTTGGTTGTTGGTGTAGAGGTCCATGGTGTCCAAGTCGAGGTAGATGTCACCCGGCTTGCCGTCGATGGTCGGGGAGCCGTGCCCGGTGAGGAACCGGGGCATGCTGTCGATCATGGTTTTGATGTCGCCGGTGACGGCCTGCCATGCGGCGAGGTTGCGTCCCGGTTTGAACGTGCGCGGGTCCACGTCCGTAAGTTCCGCGTATTCCAGCGTGCCGGCCGTGTCGGGCACGGTGAACCAACGAATAGACCCGTAGGGCACTTGCTCGTCGGTTTTCCAACACCAGTCTGGACCGGTGGGCTGGATGTCCACGGTGGCTTCGCCTTCTTCGTCCAGCACCACGGTGAACGTGTCGGGCAACACCACACTTGCGTCGTCGGTATGACGGGCGGATGGTTGGAACACGACCATGCCGACGCCGGCACGGGTGCCGCCGTTGGTCGGGGCGCGTAATCGTATGTGCACCATCGTCATGATTGGGCTACTTTCCGGCCATGCGCAGCGGATTGTATGCCACGCCGAAACCACCAGCGATAAGACCGCCCACGGTGGTGATGTAATCGCCCACGGTCGGGTCACCGAACTGGGTGAAACCGAAACCGACCGCTACGGCGATGAGACCGGCCACATACGCGATGGTGCGCACGGTGTTGTTGAACACGGGTGTGTAGCCCTTCTCCGCGTCCGTGCTGCCGGTGGCCTTGTGGTCGGCCACTCCCGGAGTATTCACGGGGTCGCTCATTTGCCCGTCCCCTTGTCCTTGGTGGTGATCTGGATGTCGAGCGTGGCCAACTTGCTTTCCACGGCCTTGCGCACGGTGTCGGCGATGGTGTTCGGGTCCGCGCCGATGCTCTTGGCCATGGCCTCCAATGCGGCCGTCTGAGCCTTCTCGTACGCGGTCGTCTTGGCCTGCACGAATTGGCTGATTTGATCGGCGCGCGCCGCCCACGGGGCTTTATTGCTGCTGTGAATCTCTTTCACGCCGGCGTTCTTCAACACCACGACCTGGTCCGGGTGTGATAGGCCGACGCGGCCGGTTTCGGGGCTCCAGTAGTAGCCCACGCCGCTGTCGTCGTCCCAGATAACCAGTGCTGTGCTCATTTCTGTTTCTCCTTGACTAGATGGATTGGTTAACAATTGATTGGCGCGGTCGATGACCCGTTGGACGGGCAGACCGTTCGGTGCTCGGTCGGGGCATCCGTAATGGTCCGTGCCGGGTATCTCGCGGTGCAGCCACACGTTGCCGTTCAACCCGTCGTGCCAGAGCTTGCCGAGCCCGTAACGGCGGCTAATGTCCGCGCACAACTGTGCGGACGCTTCCACGCATGCGTCGGTCATGGGCACGCCTTGCATGCCGCCTTCATGCTCGATGCTGATGGTGCTGTTGTTGCTCGAAAAATTCGCGTCGGAATATGAGCCGTTGGCCTCGCTCACGTACTGGTGAATCTCACCCGTGCCGCCGATGCCGTAATGGGCCGAAGCCTGCGAACTCGGCCGCTGGAAAACGGCGTCGGTGCCGGCGAGACGGCCGACCATGATGTGCAGGGTGATGTGAGTCACCCGATGCCCGTTGCGCCCGTTGTAATGGTTCGGGCTGGGCACTTGTTTGATGTTCAATGCCATTGTTGTGTCCTTTTAGTTGTCGTGTTTGAACAAGCCTTCGGGCGGGTTCGGCGGGGGTGGTGGCGCGCCCCTGTATATGTGGTCTATGAGAGCGCGGTTATGCTCCCACAACAGATTCATGTCGGCCATGGTGTCCTTGAGTTCTGTTTGCGCTTCGTGGAGCATGTCGGCGCTGTTTTCCTCGTGGGTGGCCTTGTTGTTGAACCACGCCACAACGGCCTGCACGGCCGCACCGAACGCGACACCGCACGCGCCGGCTATCGCGGTGATGAAATCCACCATGTTTCCTTTCAAATGAGACGGGATAACGCAGGGTTATGAGTTCGGCGTGGCCGCCGCAAGCACCGATCAAAACGGTGTGGCCACCGTCAATTGGGTCCGACACTCCAAGTCTCCTCAGGTAATGCTGGTGATGCTGGCGAGAACGTCGTCCGATGATCTCAACCGATTCCTGAGCCCAATGGTGTACGAGCTGACCAATAATGGCGCTCAGGTCAGGTTCCGCAGGAACGATAGCAACGCCTGGGCCGGCAATCAGCCGACGAAGTTCTACTGGCTCGCCCTCTGGAAGTAGGTCACCAGATGGCTAGGTAAGAGAACGTGAGCGGCCAGGACTCGGCCCAGTTGTGCGTGTCCAGACGCCAGAAACGCACTTGGAACTCGGTGGCGGTGATATCCCACACTATCGGGTTGAAGATTCTGGCTCTGTCGTCGCCGTCTTGGGAATTTCTGACGCGGGTTACGAGCACGGCCTTGGGTTTGGTATTGTGCTTGGCGAACCTGACCGAGGCCGCACCCAACTGTGTTGTCTGGAGGGTGACGGTGCCGGACTCGTAACCCTGCGTTATCGCGGCGATCTGCGATTGCAATGAGTTGATTTGCGTGTTCTGCGCGTATTTCACCCATGCCGAACCGTTCCAACAGTAAGGCCCGTTGTTATTGCCGTCTGAGGTCACGTAGCCGGTTTGGCCGGTGGAGCCTCTCATCGTGGCGAGCGTGGCGAGCGTGCCCGCTATGGCGGGCTTCACGCCCGCGATGGTCGAACGCTGGTCCACCAGTTTCAACGCGGCTTCCGTGGTTTCCGCCGCCTTTTTGAAACCAGCGGCCGCGTTCGATACTAGGTCGCCGCCTTCTATGTAGCTGATGCCGTAGGTGGGTGTGGTTTTCATTCTTGGTTTCCTTCCCAGTTCGGCCGGTCGATGCCGGTCGTGCTTGTCGGTTTGTCGAAAACTGTGAACCCTGTCAATTCCGCGAACGTGAACACGCATTGCGCGAAGGTGGCCGGCCAGTCCGTGAAGTCCTGCCAGCGCATGCCGGTGTTCGCTGTGGAGTCGAGCGGGTACATGGTCGCTTCATGGGTCATGCCCCGCTTGTGGGTGAACGTGATACGCCCGCCGATGGTCGTGAACGCGCCGGAGAACGCCGATCGCCCGTCCATGCCGGTCAACGTGCTCAAACGTATGCCGGTGATAAGCACGGGACCGGAGGGTTCGGGACGGAACAGGTGCGGGAACGACACCGGATCCAGGTTCGTTCCAATGAACTTAATGGACTCGTTGCGCAGCCGGGTGTCGTGCGTGATGATCCACGATGCCGCCGCCTGCCGTTGCGCGTCGGACGGGGCGAACGTGCCGCCCGTGTGCAAACCACCGGAGTCGTCGCCGGCCACGGCGTCCGAATCGGCCGTGACGCTTTTCTGCGTGTCCGTGAGCCGTGTGGGCAGACGGCTCAAATCCGTGTAGACGGTTTCCATGTCGTCGTATTCCACCACGCCGTCGTTGTTCTTCGCGCGTTTGGTTTTGGCCACGGCCTGCGTGACCGGCTCCATGATGGACAGTTCCAAATCGCCGGCCACGAGATTCGCTGGCAACGTGTCACGGTGTTGGCCGTCCACGAGCACGTACGGCATGCCATCCACGCCCACATGCACCTGCACCGATCCGGCCAACGACAGCGGGCGGAGGGTGATGGTTTCACCCTGGTAATGCTCGTACCATGCGGGCGCGGGCATGACGTGCGCGTACATGCGCGACAACAAGTCAAGTTGCGACGGGTAATCGTCGGTCTTGTACGTGGCGACTGCCGGGGGCAATTGCAACGATTGGGGTTCGGCTATGGGAGCGCCCGCCTGTTGGGCGCGCTTGTTGAGTTCCGCCAACCGCGCGGCCGGGGTGCCGACCCAATGGCGTCCCGCGTGCTTCGCCTCACCACTGGTGGGGCCTTGTGATTGCAGGCGTTTCCACATGACCATCAGGCTTGTGGCGGTCAAATGGATGCGCCACCTGTTGCCCAAGTCGGTGACGGTGCCGCCATGGCCTATCGTGCCGATGAACAGGGTGGGCACGTTCTCGCCCGGAGCTTCTGGAGCCGTGGGCACGTATTGCTGGTGCAGTTGGGCGATGGTGCCGCGTATCCGCTCCCATGCGCCCATGCTGTCGGGCAGCATGTCCCACGTGGGTTCCGCGCTGAGTTGCACCAGCACGCGCGAGCCCGACAATGTGACGGCCTTGCCGGCCAAGTCGCCAGCCCGGTCGATCAGGTCGAACGTGAGCACCGCCGGATCGGGTTGGCTCACGGGTTCGTCGGCTCCCCACGTGATCGTGAAATCATCCAACGCGGCGATGTCCTGCCGATGGTCGTTGACCGGCTTCCACCCGTCGCCGGTGTCCAAGTACATGAATGGTTGTTGTGCCATCAGCGTCGCACCCCCTCGTAATCGGCTAGGAGTTTGCGGATGGCCTTGGCGGTGCCGTCCGGGTCCACCACGGTGCCGTCGATGTGAATCTCGTAGTTGTTGACCACGGTCGTGCCCGCCAAGCCCGCCCGTGTTCCGTTGAGCATGGCGGACATGCTCGTTGACGCTAGTCTGGTGTTGACGGATGCGATGGCGGTCCTCACCTTGCCTTGGAAACCTGTTTCAAGTCCCTGGGCGAAGCCCGCCATGATGGCTTTGCCGTGCGGGATCAGCAGGCGACGGTCGTAGCTGATCGGCCCCTTGTGCGAGGTGATCCAGTCGGCTATGCCTCCCACGAAACCGGTCACGCCGTCCCATGCGCTTTTCAATCCCCGGAGGAAACCGTCGATGATGCTTTTGCCGGCGTTCACGAGCAGGCCGCCCACGTTGCCCAATGCGGAGAGGATACGGCCTGGGATGCCGGAGAAGAAGCCGACCACGCCGTTCCATGCGTTCTGCGCGCCTTGTGCCGCGTTCTGGAAGAACGCGCCGATTCTGCCGGGCAATGATTGGAAGAAACCGATTATGTTGTTCACGCATCCGCCCATGAACGCGGTGAACTGGCTCCAGATGTTGCGGCCGGTTTCGGTTTGGGTGAAGAACCACGCCAGCGCGGCCACCAACGCGCCTATGGCGGTGACCACGATCATGATTGGGTTCGCGTTCATGGCGACGTTCAACGCCCATTGCGCCACTTCGGCGGCGGCAGCGGCGATGCTGAAGCCCTGCAACGCGGCCACCACGGCGCTGATGGCGCTGGCCGCCTTGAACGCGGCGAGTCCGCCGCCGATGGCCACCAGCGCGCCCGCGATGGGTTCGGCGTTCGCGCTGACCCAATCACCGAACTGGGTGAGCTTGTCGGCCACCGCCTGGATGATACCGGCCGCGCCGTTGAACGCGTCGCCCAACTGGGTGCCGATGCTTCCCGCGTCGGACAATCCTTGCAGTCCGGGCGCTATCGTGGTGGCGATGTCGGAGAACGCCTGGCCCATCGAGCCGAGCGCGCCGCCCACGGCCTTCACGGTGTCCGTGAGGGATTGGAACGCTCCGGTCTTGCTTATGGAGTCGGTGAACTGCTTCAATCCTCCGGTGGCTTTCGCGGCGAAATCGCTCACGCTGTCGGCGGCTTCGGTGAGCGCTCCGGTCACCGTGGGTTTGAACAGGTTGAACGCGTCTGTGAGTCCGCCTGTTATGGCGGCTTCCAGATTGCCCAACGCGCCTTCCATGGTCTTCGTGCTCGATGCGGCGTCCTTGGCGACGTCGCTCATGCCCAAGTCCATGATGGCCTTGTTGAACTCGTCCGCCGATATCTCGCCCTTTTCCATCGCGTCGCGGAAATTGCCCGTGTACGCGCCGTTCTTGAGCATGGCTTCCTGGAGTTTGCCCGAAGCGCCGGGGATGGCGTCGGCCAACTGGTTCCAGTTCTCGGTCGTGAGCTTGCCCGCGCCAGCCGTCTGGGTGAGCATCATCGCCACGCTTTTGAACGTGTCGGCGTTGCCGCCCGCCACGGCGTTCAGGTTGCCCGCCGCCTCGGTCAAACCGGTGTAGTCGCTGATGCCGTTCGCGGCCAACTGGGCGGTGGTGTTCTGTATCGTTGAGAGGTCGTACACGGTGCGGTCGGCGTAGTCGCGCGCCGCCTGTGACGCCTTCTCCACGTTCGACGTGTCGATGCCCGCGAAGTTCATGGTCTGCACGAACTTGTCGGTGCTGTCGCTCATGTCGATGACAGCGCCGCCGAAGTCCTTGAGCTTGTCCCACAACGCGGTCACGCCCTTCAACGCGGCACCGCCCATGAAGCTGCCGAACGCCGCCGCCTTGCTGGTGGCCTTCTGGAACGCCTTCACCGCGTCGTCGCTGTTGCCCGTGATGCGCACCGACATGATCGCGCTATGAGCCATCTTCAGCTTCCTCCAGTTCCTCGGCTTCCTGCATCAGGATTTCCACGCACGTGCCCCAATCAAGCTCGCTGGCCTCCTCTCGCCACTGCCATGGCGTGCCGCCGAAGTTGCGGGCGAGCACGCACGAGAGGCGTCCGAGCGAGTCGTCAGGCCATGCGGCTAGACGGTAGGGTTTCCGGTTTCCGCCTCTTCGTGCTTGAGAGGGGTCACGTTGTCCACGGTGTCCAGCCACTCTTCGTACTTCAGTTCGGTGAGCTGCCTCAATCGCACGGCGATGTAGGCCGCGTAGAACGTCATGCGAATCTGGCTCGCCTCGCCCGGCTTCCAGCCGGCCAGCTGCGCGTGCTCCTCCATGCGCGTCAGCACGGCCGGTGACTGGGTGCGCACCTCGTCCACATGCCCGTCGGTGTAGGTGATTTTCATATCGTTCATGGTTATGCTCCCCTGATCTGCTTCAATGTTTGTTCGATGAACCGCTTGTAGGGGCGTTGCCACATGCTCTCGCTTGAGGCAACGCCATTGTTGACGAACAGGCGTGGTCTGATGCCGCGCGCGGGCCAACCGTAGTTGATGACGCCCGCGTAGGGCACCGTCTTGCGGCCGGCGCGTATCACGCCGGCCTTCATGGTCGCCCCGACGCGCACGCTCTGCTTGAGGTGTCCGGTCTTGCCGACGGGCACGAGCGGCAGCACGCTACGCAAAGCGATGTCGGCGGCCTCACGGTTGACGCCCTTCAACGCCTGCATGTCCGCTCCGGCCTTGCGCATGGTCTGCACGAACCGTTTCTGCCCGACCACATAGGCCGCCTTGTCCGTCACTCGGAGACCGAATTGGTGTAAGGCGCGTGCTGGAGGTTGGTGACGGGGAAGCTGAAATCGTTCGTGTTCTTGCTCTTCACGTCACCGCCCACGCTCACGGGGCTGATTTCCACGTTTCCGGTCCACTTGATTCCGCCCTTGATGTTCGGGACGAACTCGAACGGCAGCGTCTCGCCCGCGTGGTCGAAGCACCACAGGCTCAGCGAGTTCGCGCCGAAGTCGTCGACGATGGTGCCTTCGAGCGTCCAACTGGTCGTCGTGCTGGTCTCCTGCGAACCGTCGAGGAAGTTCACCGGGTCCTCGCTGCTGTTCGACGCGACCAACTGCACCTTGGCGACGTCGCCGCTGAAGTCACGCGCGTTTGTCGTGTCGGTGATGTTCAGCTTGCCCTCGCCGAGAGTGCGAATCTTGGCTGCCATGATTTATTCCTCCTGCATGTCCAATGGGTTGAGTGTGATCTGGTAGCTCGCCAGCGTGCCCGCACCCGCAAGGGAAAACGTGACGGGGCGCGCGGTGGCGATGTTCAGGCCGGCTTCGGCCAAAAGGCCGATGGCCTTGGTGATGGGGTCGAACGCGCCGGCCTGCGTCGCGGGCGTGCCGGCCAAGAGGTCGAGACGCCATGTGCATTCTGGTTTGTCGCCCCACATGGGGTAATCGATGTCAGGGGGCTCGATGAACACGGCCACCATGCCAGGCAGCGGCCGGGCCTTGGCCACGTCGCCGGTGACGAACGACCCGAGCTCGCCCAGCGCGGCCTCCACCATGCCAGCAAGCTCCTGGCGTTCCGTGGCTATCCGGTCGCTCATGCGATCACCACGCTCCCTGTGAGCACGCCGGCGGCGTTGAGCTTCGGCCATACGCTGCGCAACGGGTCGGTGCTGACCCTGAACGGCTCCAAAGTGCCGTCGCCCACGCTCATGACGCCAAGTCTGGCGTCGCGGCTGTTGTAGAGGTCGGTGGCGCAGGAGGTCACGCAGTCCGTCATGACCTCCTGTCCCACTGTTTGGCCTCCCAACGCGCCGTTGACGTAGCCGATGGCCGCTTGAATGGCGCGGCGCACGCGCTCGTCGTCGCCGTAGGGCACGTTGATTTCGTCCCTCACCGGCTGCTCGTAGGCCGTCCAGTTGTCGGCCATGTCACCTGCCTTCCGACGTTGCGGCGAACTTGACGGGGATGAGTCCGAGCGGGTGCGTGGCCGCCACGGCCATGTAGCCGTAGACCGAATAGTTTTCGGTGAGCTTGGTCGGGTCGCCGTCGGAGAGTTGGGTAGGGCCGCCCGACTCCCACACGGTCACGGCCTCCGGGTCGATGAAGCAAGCGGTGCCGGCCGGGGCCTTGGGCAGCATCTGCACCGGCACGCGCAGGAACTTGCCCGCGATGCCCGTAAGATCGAAGTCGCCCAGCGTGTCCGAGCCGTCGCCGGAGAGGTCGAAGAAGCGGCTGCCGGTGTCCTTGAGCTTGATCAGTGCGGCCATGACGTCCTTGGATACGCCCAGGCGGGTCAGGCTCACGTTGCGGTCGTCGGCCAGTTCGGCGGCGTCCATGATCAGCCCGGCCCACTGGTCGATGGTCATGGCCGTGAGCGCGGCGGGCGCGGCGATGGCGTTCGGGTTCTGCGCCGCGTCGCGCTGCGAGGCGATGGTGTCGTAAAGATACTTGCGCACGGCGTTTTCGGTGGCCTTGGCGTATGCGTTGCGCAAAGCCGCAAGCGCGGTGTTGAGCATGGGCGTGGTGCTGCGCTCGATGGTCTGGCGGCTCAGGGTCGTGTAGCCGCCGTAGGTGCTGATGGCCGCGCTCTTCGTGCCGAACGTGACCTTGCCAAACTGGAGGTCGCCGCCCTCCGTCGCCTGCTGGGCCACCGCTGTAGTGTCGGTCGCGACCACGTTGTATTCCATCGTCATGCCCTTGTCGGGGAGGGTGTCGTGGGTCAGGATGTTCGTGACCTTGCGGCGCTGCTCGATCAGGCGCAGATCATCCCTAATCCATGCGACCTTGTTACCGGTGTCGCCGGTGGCGATCAGGTCGCGGCACTCGTGCATCAGCTGCACGGCCTCCGGGTCGCCACGGTAGAGCGCCTGGAGGTAGTCGCCCGCCGTCCGGTACTCGCTTCCCATGATCTTGGCCGGCTCATGGTTGCCCGTCTTGGCGATTGCGGCCTTGAGACTGCGCTGCTCGTCCATGATGCCGTTCAGCTTCTCGGTGATTTCGTCATTGTCCATGCTGGTTCCTTTCTGGTCTCCGGTTTCGGACACTTTTTCGTGGGTTCCGTCGGCGGCGCGCTGCGAAGTGATCTTCGCGGCCTCGTAGGCGGGCCACGACACCACGGACACCTCCAAAAGGCGCACGCGCCTGCGGTGGGTGACGCCCTGCTTGTCGGTCTCGTCCTCGATGGGCACGAAGCCGACGCTGAGCGAGTCCAAAGCGCCGTCGCGCAACAGGGCCACCACGTCCCGGCCGCGCTGCGTGTCGCTGATATGCGCCGTGATGTGCAGGCCGTCTGTCTGCGGTTCCGCGTTTGTGATGCGGCCGATAAGCTCCCCGTGCTGGTAGCAGAGCTTGGCAGATTCCGATTCCTCGAAGACGCAATCGGGGTCGAACGTCTCGGCCCCGTCCCATGTGCTGATAATGCTGTCGTAGGGTACGGCCACGCCCTCCAACGTGCGGCCATCGCCATCCCCGGCGGCTCTCAGGCACACGCCCCGTAATCCGATTTCATGCTTCATTCTGAGCCTCCTGTGTCTGTGGTTCCGGTTGCGGTGCCGGGATAAGCGGCGGCAGCGCCTCCCTTGCGCGCACCTCGTTGACGTCCATCCATCCGGCCTCTATCGCCGTCCTGTAGGCGTTGAACCGGTCGGCCATGTCGGCGCGGCGGCTGCTGTCCCAGTCGAACGCGGCCGTGCGGCCCCTCGGCAACAACCGGTTGAACAGCTCTTCTATCTCGCCCGCATAAGCCGCCAACGTGTAATCGGCAAACTCAATCCACGACTGTTCGATGTTGCTGTAGGTGAGATTGCTACCGTCAACGGCCGCAAGCATGATGCTTGCCGGGATGCCGAGCAACCGGGCTATCTGCGTGGTATCGAATTTCTGCGTTTCGAGAAACTGCAAGTCGGCCGGTTTCATGTCCAGCGGCACGTATTTGAGTTTCGAGCCGAGCACCTTCACGTCGCCGGCCTCGCCCGTGGCCTTCCACGCCTCCTTGGCGTCCTTGGCAATCTGGGGTGTCACCTTGTCTTCGGTCTGCAAATAGCCCTTGAGGTTGCTGCCGTCGCTGTAGAACTTGGCCTTGTAGGTTCGGGCCATCTGCGCGGCCTCCACCTCCTCACGCGCCGCCGAGATTGGGCCAAGCCCACGCAACCGGCCCGGCACGTTCAAAAACTTGCAATGCACGATCTGGTCAGACGTGTAATCATGCCCAAGATAGGAATAGCGGAGTTTCGGAGAGGCGGGGTCGGTTCCATCGTCGCTCACGGTCACAAGCGACGGTGGCAGCACCTCGCACGACACCACCTCGCCACCGAACCGCACAAGACGCACGAAAGCGTTTCCATCCAACACCATGCTTGCCACCATGTCCGCGAGAAAGTCACGGCGGCTCCGGTTCACGTCCGGCTGAAGCACGATGGACGAAACCGTATCGAGCTTCACACCACCCCTGATTTCATGGATAGGCAAACCCGTGATAGCGGTTTGCAGCACCTGCACGCCACGGAACACGGTGGATAGGCTCAACGGGTCGCAGTCAGCCAAGCGTGCCGGTGGTTTGATGCCGTCCGGCACGCCAGCGTCCGCGCCGCGCGTCAGCGCGCGGCCCGCCAGTCTCACACGCTCCCAAATGTTCATGCGGC
>OBXB01000192.1_pt1 | contig 12347 bp, 3 predicted proteins | sample 1476581 | NCBI WGS metagenome assembly OBXB01 (sample SAMEA2580147, study PRJEB22360) | human gut metagenome | biome: human gut; feature: human-associated habitat; material: faeces | place: Denmark | collected 2008/2010
ACACCAAGATTGAACGTGGTGGAGCCAATGTCTCAGGGGGACAACGTCAACGTCTCTGTATCGCACGTGCCCTCCTCATGAAACCAAAAATCTTGATTCTGGATGATTCAACATCAGCGGTTGATACCAAGACAGATAGTTTGATTCGTCAAGGTTTGGCATCAAGTCTTAAGGACACCACTAAGATTATCATTGGTCAACGTATTTCATCCATCCAAGATGCAGATCGCATCGTTGTTATGGATGATGGCCGTATCGATGCTATTGGTACTCACGATGAATTGGTGGCTAACAATGCTATTTATCGTGACGTCTACAAGATGCAAACACAAGGGAAAGGAGTAGCAGATGCAGAATAAGAAAAAAGCTAATTGGGGCTCTCTAGCACGTCTTCTACGCTTTTTGTGGCAAGACTACAAACTTTCACTTTCTATCGCCTTTGTCCTTATTGTGGTTGCTTCCTTGGCAACGGTCAATTTAACGGCCTCTATTCAGTCCTTGGTTGACGTTTACGTTCAGCCCATGCTCAAATCTGGCAGCCATGACTTTGGACCACTGTTACGGTTCTTGACCTCAGTCGCTGTCTTCTGTCTTATCGGTGTGATTGCCAACTATGTGTCATCACTCCTCATGGCGACGATTTCGCAAGATTCTCTACGTTCCCTTCGTAATCAGCTCTTTGCTCGCATGCAAAAGCTTCCTGTTCGCTACTTTGACACTCACCAACACGGTGACATCATGTCTATCTACACCAACGACATCGATGCCCTTCGTCAGGCTGTTGAGCAGTCTATTCCACAGTTGCTACAAACGGCTATTACCCTTATCGGGGTGACTGTAACCATGCTTACGGTTAGTCCTCTTCTCTTTATCGTTGTCCTAGTCATGGTAGGCATCATGTTTATGGTCATCAAAAATGTATCAGCCAAATCAGGCCGTTACTTCGGTGAACAACAAAAGAATTTGGGGATTGAGAATGGTTTTATCGAGGAAATGATGTCAGGTCAAAAAGTGGTCAAGGCCTTTGTTCACGAAGAAGAAAGCATGGCTGATTTTGACAAGATTAACGAGCAACTCTTTGAATCTTCTTACTTGGCCAACCGCTATGCCAATGTTCTCATGCCAATTCTTGGGAACTTAGGAAATGTTTCCTTTGTTTTGACCGCCTTGGTTGGTGGACTCTTTGCCCTTAATGGTGTCGGTGGTTTGACTATCGGTGGTCTCATGGCCTTCCTACAATTGAACCGTTCCTTCAACGGTCCTATTACTCAGGTCTCTCAACAACTGAATTTTGTTCTTATGGCACTTGCCGGTGCTGACCGTATCTTTGACCTTCTGGACGAACCAGAAGAAGTTGACCAAGGTAAGGTCACTTTGGTCAATTACGAATTGGTTGATGGTCAGATGGTTGTGACAGACAAGAAAACCAATCTCTGGGCTTGGAAACACCCACGTCCAAATGGCGGCTACGAATTGGTCGAGTTGGTCGGAAATGTGGTCTTCCAAGACGTTGATTTCTCATACGATGGTAAGAAACAAATCCTTCATGACGTTAACCTCTATGCAGACAAGGGGCAAAAGGTTGCCTTTGTCGGTGCGACAGGTGCTGGTAAGACGACGATTACCAACTTGATTAACCGTTTCTACGATATCCAATCTGGTGTGATTACTTATGATGGTATTGATGTCAAGCTGATTGAGAAAGATTCTCTTCGTCGCTCGCTTGGTATCGTGCTTCAAGATACCCATCTCTTCACAGGGACTATCGCTGAAAATATTGCCTATGGTCGTGCCGATGCGACACGCGAGGAAATTCTTGAAGCTGCCCGTATTGCTAACGTGGATTCCTTTGTGCAACACTTGGATAATGGGTATGACACTGTTCTTACAGATGACGGTGCAGGCTTGTCTAATGGACAACGTCAGCTTATCGCCATTGCGCGTGCTGCCCTTGCCAATGCACCGGTTCTTATCCTTGACGAGGCGACCTCCTCTATTGACTCTCGTACTGAAAAAATGGTTCAAGAAGGGATGGACCGACTTATGGAAGGACGTACGGTTTTCGTTATTGCCCACCGTCTTTCAACCATTGTCAATTCTGACGTTATCATGGTTATGGACCACGGACGAATCATTGAACGTGGTGACCACGACAGCCTTATGGAGCAAGGTGGTACTTATTACCGACTCTATACTGGTGGTCTTGAGATTGATTAAGACTAAAAAACTCAGGTTTTGCCTGAGTTTTTTCATTGATGAAAAGGTTTCTTTTGAGACTTTTCTTGCAAAAACGATAGATTCGATATCTTAAATCTCAACTTCTTCTAAGCCGCATGAGTCTAGGCGATAGATCTTTTGGCAGACTTGTCTGAGGTAGTTGACATCATGTGATACCGTCAGAATTGCTCCTGGATAGTTCTCAAAGAGCTGTCGGACTTGGGGTTGCGATGTGGGAGAAAAATTTCTGGTTGGTTCATCTAAGATAAGGAGCTGAGGGCTTTCTAAGACCAGGTGCAGTAGGAGTAGTTTTCCTTTTTGTCCTCCAGATAAATCAGAGATTGCATGGTTCATTTCATCATGACTAAAGTTGAGGTTAGCGAGATGGGAGCTTATAACCTCTCGTTCAGACTTGTCGCCAGTCTTACTCAAAAACGCTATTGGAGAGGAATCCAGTGGCAAGATAGTTTCATAATGTTGGGGCATGTAGCCAATGGTCAGGTCTGTCTTCTGGCTAAGTTTTTGGTAGAGATAGTGTAAGAGAGTAGATTTACCGCAGCCGTTATCTCCAACAATACCAATTTTTTCCTGGCCTTTCAAAGAAAGTTTGAGATGGTCAATGGTCAGGTGAGGAGCTATGTTTATCTGCTTTTCATCTAGATTTAAGAGATATTTTCCCTGAGGTAGAGGGTCAATATGAGAAAAGAAAAGTTCAATGCTGTCTTCTTTATCGGGCATCTGTGTCATATCTTGGGCAAGGCGGTCGTAGTGTTTTTCTTGTGAGAGGACTGCTTTCATCTTTTTAGCAACCAATCGTCCTTGTGTACTATCATGCGTATTGCGTAGGGTGGTTTGGACATTTTGTTTGATACGGCGATGTTTGGCCATGGCTTTGTCATAGGCTTTTTTCTCAGTTTTGGCTTGCTGCATCTGTTGTTGGTAGCTATCAGTACGTTGTTGGCTATAGTTATCATAGTCGAGATGCTCTACACTGGTCCTTGCCTGTCGACGACGTTTAAGCAGTTCCAGATGGATAATGGTATCTGCTGTCTGACTTAGTAGGTCCTCGTCATGTGAGATGTAGACAATCGTTTTATCAGAGTGCTTGATAAAGTTTTTTAGCCAAGTCATAGTAGTTAAGTCCATATCGTTTGAAGGCTCATCAAGAAAAATGATGTCGTGAGGATGAGCTAATTCTCGGATGAGTTGAATTTTGAGTTTCTCACCACCTGATAGAGTGGAGATAAGCTGACTACTAGCAAAACGCTCACTATCAAAATGAAGTTCATCAGCCAGACGATAGAGGGTGGCATAGTCTAGGTAATAAGTGTCCGCAAAGAAGTAGTCGTTAAGGGTTAGAGATTGCAAGCTATCCGAAATCTGTTGGGGAATATAGACCTGTGGGCTATCTGTTTTATTAATAGTTCCCTCGTAAGACAGATGGTCAAAATGTGCTTTTGGATTGACTATAAGGGCAAGGAGACTAGATTTTCCATTGCCTTCCTCCCCAATGATGGCGACTTTTTCGCCTGTAGCTATCGTTAGATTTAGATCATGAACAAGTTCACGCAAATCCTTGGTATGTGTTATGGTTAGGTGTTGAATCTGTATCATAGGACCTCCTAGGTCAGAGTGTTTGTGGATATTGTTTCATGGGAAGTAGGTTTTTACTTCAAACAATATCAAAGGTCAAAAAACAGTCCTACCTTATAAGATAGAACTGTCATGAATCTAGCTAAAAAGCTCTCTAGGAGATAGTGATGGTGTGGACGCAAAAAAGCGCGGATACCATCAACAAGTTTTCTACAGAAAAAGAGCGCAAAAAAGACATGAAAACAATCTATCAAATAAAGCAGGTTTATTGTGAATAGATTTAGTTGTTCATGTCTCCATTTACCTCCGAATGTTACTTGTCTCGATTGTACGCTGTCTAACGGATTTTGTCAAATGAAAATCAAAAATCAAGCCCTCTTAGACCGCCGATGCACCTTATCAATAGTCCCCACCTATGCTATACTAGACGTAATACTGAAAAATGGAGATTATTATGGAAAATAAGTTTGTAAAGAAACCAACCCCTAAGGGGGATAAGACAACAAAAATTGTTTTTATAGGTCTCTTAGTGGCATTGCTTTTTGTAATCGCAGGAACGGCTATCTTTTTTGCTGTGAGTGGTAGCAGTAAGGCTACCAAGGGCTCAGCCTCATCTAGCAAGTCAAGTACAACTGTCTATTCTGGCAGTAATGCAGAAGATCCCTTATTTAAAATCACCCTGACAACCTTCGGGGATAATAAGGAATTTCTACTCGTGACACCAAATCCTGGTCATGATAGAAACATGTTTAACATTGTGGGGGTAGCTGGTCAATACCTAGTCACTCAAGAGTACAAGGGTGATGTATCTGGTAAGAAAAATGCCAAGGGTGAAACTCTTTATAAATATGACTACTTTAATATCTATGTGTATGACACGGAAAAACCAAATCAGAAACCTAAACAAATTGACCTTTTGAAATTGGCTAAAAAAGCTGGGGATGAAGATTATTTAAATCAGGCAGGTCTAAGGCTTTTCATGCTTAATGACCAAGCCTACTTACAAATGCCTTTTGGTGCATCGTCAGCTGATTTTGCTTCTAATAAAAAATACCTCAATCTTAAGACACAAAAGATCGAGGAAATGAATATCTCAGCTAACTCGAATACTTTGGACTCGGAATTGGAGTACGCTAATGTTGATATGCGTAAGACTTTAGAGCCTTTTGGTCTTGAGATGTGGCCAGGTGCAACTAATGGTAAGGATTTTGATAATCCGTCTGGAACGCCAATTGCTAGTCTACCTGCTCTTTATTACATTTCTGAAAAAGACAGGAGCCTCAATATGGATAGTACCAATTTTGCCAAAGAGCAAAAGGAAGCCTATGAAGCTGTTAAGACCAAACATGCTAGAATCTATACCCTTCCAAGTAAAATCAATAACGAAACCTGGTTCAATACCTTGCTCCATTGGATGGCACCTGAAGGGCAGGATGCCTACGAGTTACCGGTTAGGGCTTTTAGACCGACTCAGGAAGAAGGTAAAGTCAAGTCCTATCAAGAATTACAGTCTTGGAATGACAACCATATCAGAAAAAAATAGAGGAAGTTACCTCTGAAACTAATAAGATGATTAACTCAAGTTTATGATGCTTGGGTTTTTTATTTTTTTGAAAATGTAGTAGGTGACTATGGTCGTGAAAGGCAATTATTAAATTGTATATCAATGGTTTATCGAGGGTGTTACAGAATCGGATGGTTTGTAATAAGAAGGCAAAAATTAGAATAAAAGTAAGAAAATCAGCCAATAAAATGAGTTAAATCCTCTCATAAGGCTAACATCTTCCGTGAAAAACATGAGAAAGTTAGGAATGAAAAGAAAATAAAATAGAAATCTGAAAACGGTATAAAGCAAATAAAATCAAGGGTTTTACACTTGTAAAGGTAAAAACCAAACAAAAGTTGTTGGATAAATTGTCAGATAACTTGATTTTTTTTAAAAAAGTTGACTTAATCACTTGACCATAAATTGTCAGAATGTTAGAATGTAATAGAATCATGAGTTCAAGTATAGGATTCTTGTATACTCGTGACCTATAACTAACTATTTCATAGAGGGAGACTTGAAATGAAAGACATTTTCAATAGACGCCAACGCTTTTCATTGCGTAAATATTCGTTTGGTGTCGCTTCAGTCTTGCTAGGAACGGCACTCTTTGCCGCTCATACTGCACAGGCTGATGAAGTCACAGCGCCTGACGCTTCTTCATCAAACCCTGGTACATCAGTTGAGGGCGAAAGTTCTTCAGACCTGGTTGAGACATCTACAGCATCAACAGCTCAAGCAGATCCTACTGCAGCTGTATCTTCAACTGAGGCAACTGCGTCAACATTTAACTTGACGCCAGAAGCATCAGCAACAGATAAAGCTGCCGCAGAGACAACTGACAAACAAGCTACAGAAACTGCAAAACCTGAAGCAGCAAAACCAGCTTCAGAGGCTGCAAAACCAACTGAGAAAGCTACTTCAGAAGCAGCTAAGCCAACGACAGCAGCATCAACAGCTGCAGCTAGCAACAACGTTGAAACAACAGCTTCAACAACTGCAGCTTCAAACGCTTCAGCTACAGCAACTAACCGTTCTGCAGCAACAGCAGCTCCAGTAGCTGAAGAAACAGCAGCAGCTGAAACTGCAGTAGAATCTACAAGTGTACGACCAAACGTTACTGCACGTGCTTTCGCTGCAAATACTGCTGCAGACCGTAGTGCAACACTTGACCGTGCTGCAACTGATATGACAAATGGTGGTGCTTTGGCAACAAGTCGTAGCCGTCGTAACCGTCGTGCCGCTACAGACCACAATAACGAGCCGGTTGCTGTAGCAACTTTCCTAAAAGACGGTGAAGTTGCTACTCCTGATATGACAGATCCTAATGGTGCAAGTGTTCGTTCGCAAACAGTACCATCAGGCTATTCTGCTAAAGAAGGCGATGTATACACTTATAGTATTGTAGACCTTACTCGTTTCAATGAACGTTACAATACAAACTACTATGTACGTGCTTACAAGAGGTTTGATGCTTCAACAGATACGACTGTTGAATTGATGGATAAAAACACTGGCAATGTAGTAGAAACAAGAACGATTACAGCTTCTAGTGGTATTCAAAAATTCACGACTACCAAGTCTGCATCTAGGGGAGAATTAACTTTCCAAGTTGATTACGATCCAGGTACAGGAGCTGGCCCTGGTAAAACTGACCAACCATTCATTCAGTTTGGTTATGAAGTTGGAGCAAGTATTCAAGCTTTAGTTGCACCAGGACACAACCTTACGCCAGCTGAGAAAAAATTATACGATGACGTTTACGCTGCTCGTACATCAACGGATATTATTAACGTTGTAGAACCAGCTTATAACGGTCGTACGATTACGGATACTAATGCCAAGATTCCAGTATCAGTTAATAAAACAACTTACTATAAAGTAGTTGATAAAAACAATCCAACATTTAATGCGAATAAAACTGATGTAACTGTTCAAGATTATAAAGCAAATGGTAATGAAGTAGACTTAGCTTCATACACTCTTAAAGCTATGGAAGGTCAAAACTTCACAGCATCTGGAGAGCGCCAATTTGATGGATACAAACTTTATCAAGCAGCTGATGCAAATGATCAATCAGGTTATGTAAGCCGTCCTTACACTGTTGGTACGAAATTCATGGATGCTGAGCGTGCAGGAATTAAACGTATTAAAGAAATCGTAGGTGAAGATGGAACTGTAGTTGTTCGCGTTTACTTACTAGATCCAAGACAACAAAGCAAACGTTCTGATGGTACATTGAGCACTGATGGCTACATGTTGCTAGCAGAAACGAAACCAATTAAACCAGGTGATTACAACAAACAAGAATTAGCTGTTAAGAAATCACCTCTTAATACAATTGCTTTCACTGATAGTAAAGGTGTAACCTATGCAAATGGTAAGGAAGTTCCATTTGACTTCCAAAAAGCTGCTGGATACACACCGTATAAGACTGTCTTTGTTCCATTCTTGGGAGATAATATTGGACACCTTTCTCCAAACGAACAATTGATTCGTGGGGTAAATGGTATTGGTACCAACGTTGACTTGCTCAACTCATTGACACCATATAAACAACCAATCTACTACTATGTTAAACAAGAACCTGTAACAGTAACTCCAGAAGTTGAAAAACAACTTGAAGGACGTGTACTTGTTGATGGTGAATTTAGCTTCAAGATTGAAAAAGATCAAGAAAATAAATCACTACCAGGATATGAAGAAACTGTCACTAACAAAAACGGCAAAGCAACATTTAGCAAATTAACCTTTAATAAAGTTGGTACATACACTTACACAATCACTGAGGTTAAAGGATCAGATACAAACGTCGATTACGATGGCATGACAGTTAAGATGACTGTTACTGTAACTGAAAACTCTAAAGGTGATTTGCAAGCTTCAGTTAAATACAGTGGTACTGGTGGATTTGCCTCAAGCGCAGATGATAAAGTCTTCAACAACTACGTTGTAGCTCCAGTTAAAACTAAGTTTGACTTTAGCAAGGCTCTCGCAGGTCGTGAGTTGAAAGCCGGTGAATTCAGCTTCGTATTGAAAGATTCAACTGGTAAAGTTCTTCAAACTAAGACAAATACTAAAGAAGGTGTTGTAGCCTTTGATGATTTGACCTTTGACAATACTCAAGTTGGTACTCACAAGTACACTGTAGAAGAAGTTATTCCAGAAAATAAAGAAGCTGGTATGACTTACGATACAATGAAAGCTGAAGTAACAATCACTGTTACTAAGGAAGGTCACGTTCTTAAAGCAACAAACACTCTTCCAGCAGATACAGAGTTCAACAATACATTCACTCCTGCTGCAACACAAGCTCAATTCAAGTTTACTAAGAAACTTGAAGGTAAAGAGCTCACTAAGGATGCCTTCACATTTGAATTGCTTGAAAATGGTAAAGTAATCCAAACTAAGAAGAATGCGGCTGACGGAACAATCCAATTCGACGCTATTTCTTACGATAAAGAAGGTTCTCACACTTACACAGTACGTGAAGTAGCTGGAACAGATACAAACATCGATTACGATGATATGAATGCAGTAGTAACTGTTAACGTTACTAAAGATGCTGCATCTGGTATCTTGACTGCTAATGTTACAATGCCAGAAGATACAGAGTTCAACAACTTTGCAGTAGCTCCAGTTAAGACTCGTTTCGACTTCAGCAAAGCTCTTGCGGGTCGTGAGTTGAAAGCTGGTGAATTCAGCTTCGTATTGAAAGATTCAACTGGTAAAGTTCTTCAAACTAAGACAAATACTAAAGAAGGTGTTGTAGCCTTTGACGATTTGACTTTTGACAATACACAAGTTGGTACTCACAAGTACACTGTAGAAGAAGTTCAAGGTTCTGAAGCAGGAATGCAATATGATACGATGAAAGCTGAAGTAACAATTACTGTTACTAAAGAAGGTCACGTACTTAAAGCAACAAATACTCTTCCTGCAGATACAGAGTTCAACAATACCTTCACATCAGCTCCTACTCAAGCTCAATTCAAGTTCACTAAACGTCTTGAAGGTAAAGTACTTGAAGCAGATGCCTTCACATTCGAATTGCTTGAAAATGGCAATGTAATCCAAACTAAGAAAAATGCTGCAGATGGTTCAATCACATTTGATGCGATTGAGTACAGCGCTGAAGGTGAACACACTTACACTGTGCGTGAAAAAGCTGGTAACGATACAAATATCGATTACGATACTATGAACGCAGTAGTGAAAGTTAAAGTTACTAAAGATGCCGCTACAGGTCTCTTGAGTACTGCTGTTACAATGCCTGAAGACACTGAGTTCAACAACTATGTTGTTGCTCCAGTTGTGACTAAGTTTGACTTTACTAAGAAATTGGCAGGTCGTGAACTTAAAGCAGGTGAATTCAGCTTCGTATTGAAAGATGCTGCTACAGGTGCAGTTGTTGAAACAGTTAAGAATGATGCTGCTGGTAATGTTTCATTCTCTAACTTGTCATTCGACAACACTAAAGTAGGTACTCATACTTATACAGTAGAAGAAGTTATCCCAGCCAACAAAGAGTTTGGTATGACTTACGATAAGATGAAAGCTACTGTTACAGTTGAAGTTGCTAAGAACGGTCATTCATTGACTACAGTTACAAACGTATCTTCAACAGGTGGTAAAGATGCCAACGGTAATGCTACTGACGGTACTGCCGATAAAGAATTCAACAACAAAGTAACTCCTCCAACGCCTCCTGAATTCCAACCAGAAAAATTCGTTGTAAGCAAAGAAAAATATGATATCACTGGTCGTAAATTGACTGATGATGACGATGATGTTCCTGGTAACGAGTACACAGCAACAAATGCAAATCCATATGTTGATGGTGTTGCTAACAACGAACCAGAAAACTTGAATACTAAGACTGTCGAACGCGGTTCTAAATTGGTATACCAAGTATGGCTTGATACTACTAAGTTCACAGAAGCTAACAACGTTCAATACGTTGGTGTATCAGATAAATACGATGCTGATAAATTGACAGTGAACGCTTCAGACATCAAGGCTTACGATTCAGTAACTGGTGCAGATGTGACTAACAAGTTCGACATCACAGTTGAAAATGGTACAATCACTGCAACTTCTAAAGACGAATTCATCAAAGATAAAGTAAACAACCCAGTTATCGATACAACTAAGTTCGAATTTGGTCGTTACTATAAATTTGATATTCCAGCAACTGTTAAAGAATCTGTTGCGGCTGGTGCTGATATTGAAAATACAGCCAACCAAACAGTTCACGTTTACAACCCAGTAAGCAAGACAGTTGAAAAACCAGAAAAACCAACACAAAAACGTGTTAACAGTGTTCCAATTCCACTTGACCTTAACTTCACTAAGACTCTTGCTGGACGTACGCTTCAAGCTGGTGAATTCGAATTCATCTTGAAGAAAGACGGTGCAGAAGTTGAACGTGTTCACAATGATGCAAGCGGTAAAGTAAACTTCAAGACACTTAAGTTTGGTCGTGATGATCTTGGTAAGACTTACAACTACACTGTAGAAGAAGTTCGTGGTACTGATAGCACCGTTTCTTACGACCCAATGGTTGCAACTGTGAAAGTTGTGGTTTCTCACGACGGTACAGCTAAAGCAATCGTAGCGAATGTAACAGATGCTGCTGATAAAGAGTTTAACAACCGTGTAACTCCACCAGAAGAACCTAAGTTCCAACCAGAGAAGTATGTATTGAATGCAGAGAAATTCTCAATCACTGATAACAAACTTCTTGATGATGATTCTGAATTGACAGATAAATATGGTGAAACAAATACAAACCCATATGTCGATAAAACAAACAACAACGAAGAAGAAAACTTAAATACTAAGTCAGTTGAACGTGGATCTAAACTTTACTACCAAGTATGGTTGGATACAACTAAATTTGACGCAGCTAACAAGGACAACATCCAAACAGTAGGAATCACAGATAACTACGATAAGGATAAATTGACTGTTAATGCTTCAGATATCAAGGTTTACGATTCAGTAACTGGTGCAGATGTTACTAACAAGTTCGATATCACTGATAATAACGGTGTTCTTACAGCTAACCTTAAAGCTGGCTTCACTAAGTCACTTGGCGACGCTGAAAATACTCAAATCATTGATACAACTAAGTTTGAATTTGGACGCTACTATAAATTTGATATTCCAGCAACAGTGAAAGACGATGTTGTAGCTGGTGCAGATATCGAAAACAAAGCAGCTCAAGTTGTTAACTACTACAACCCAACAACTAAGAAAGTTGAAAAACCTGAAAAACCAACTGAAAAACGTGTCAACAGTGTTCCAATCTCAGTTGAATTCAACTTCACTAAGAAATTGGAAGGTCGTGACCTTAAAGCTGGCGAATTCACATTCGAGTTGAAAGATAGCGACAATGTTGTGATTGCAACTGCAACCAACGATGCAGCTGGTAAGATTAAATTCTCTCCAGTAGAGTACACAAATAAAGCTGGTGAAAAAGTTACAGCCCTTAAATACAAGAAGGGTCAAGAAGGTACTTACAAGTACACTGTAACAGAGGTTAAGGGTACAGATGCAACTGTCGATTACGATACAATGGCTGCTGTTGTAACTGTTACTGTTTCTCATGACGGTACAGCCAAAGCCTTGATCACAAATGTGACAGAACCTGCGGATAAAGAATTTAACAACACAGTTCGCCCTCCAGAGGAACCTAAGTTCCAACCAGAGAAATATGTTGTTTCTGAAGAGAAATTCGATATCACTGGTGACAAACTCGTTGATGATGATAAAGAGTTGGCAGACAAGTACGCAGACACAAATGCGAACCCATACGCTGACGATGCCTCAAACAACGAAAAAGAAAACTTGAACACTAAGACTGTGAAACGTGGCGACAAGTTGGTTTACCAAGTTTGGTTGGATACAACTAAATTTGACGCAGCTAACAAAGACAACATCCAATCAGTAGGAATCTCAGATGACTACGATGAAGCTAAATTGGAGC
>OBXB01000193.1_pt1 | contig 12319 bp, 5 predicted proteins | sample 1476581 | NCBI WGS metagenome assembly OBXB01 (sample SAMEA2580147, study PRJEB22360) | human gut metagenome | biome: human gut; feature: human-associated habitat; material: faeces | place: Denmark | collected 2008/2010
CTTCAGTTTCAGCGTCGGTAAGTGCTTCAGTCTCAACCAGTGAATCAACGTCACTCAGCGAATCAGCAAGCACAAGCGCCTCAGTTTCAACGAGTCAGTCGGTCTCAACTTCAGTTTCAGCGTCGGTAAGTGCTTCAGTCTCAACCAGTGAATCAATGTCACTCAGCGAGTCAGCAAGCACAAGCGCCTCAGTTTCAACGAGTCAGTCGGTCTCAACTTCAGTTTCAGCGTCGGTAAGTGCTTCAGTCTCAACCAGTGAATCAACGTCACTTAGTGAGTCAGCAAGCACAAGTGCTTCTGTTTCAACGAGTCAGTCAGTCTCAACTTCAGTTTCGGCGTCGGTAAGTGCTTCAATCTCAACCAGTGAATCAACATCACTCAGCGAGTCATCAAGTACCAGTGCCTCAGTTTCAATGAGCCAGTCAGTCTCAACTTCAGTTTCTGAATCACAAAGTACGAGTGCTTCTGTTTCAATGAGTCAGTCAGTCTCAACTTCTGTTTCCGCTTCATTAAGTGCTTCAGTCTCAACCAGTGAATCAACATCACTCAGCGAGTCAGCAAGCACAAGCGCCTCAGTTTCAGCGAGTCAATCCGTCTCAACTTCAGTTTCTGAATCACAAAGTACGAGTGCTTCAGTCTCAACCAGTGAATCAACATCACTCAGTGAGTCAGCAAGCACAAGTGCCTCAGTTTCAGCAAGTCAGTCAGTTTCAACGTCAGTCTCTGAATCACAAAGCACAAGCGCCTCAGTTTCAGCGAGTCAATCAGTTTCAACGTCAGTCTCTGAATCACAAAGTACGAGTGCTTCAGTCTCAACCAGTGAATCAATGTCACTCAGCGAGTCATCAAGTATGAGCGCTTCAATTTCAATGAGTCAATCAGTCTCAATGTCAGTCTCTGAATCACAAAGCACAAGCGCCTCAGTTTCAGCAAGTCAGTCAGTTTCAACGTCAGTCTCTGAATCACAAAGCACAAGCGCCTCAGTTTCAGCGAGTCAATCAGTTTCAACGTCAGTCTCTGAATCACAAAGTACGAGCGCTTCAATCTCAACGAGCCAATCAGTTTCCGGTTCAATGAGTGCCTCAGAGTCAACCAGCGCTTCAGTTTCACTCAGCGAATCAACATCACTCAGTGAGTCAGCAAGCACAAGCTCCTCAGTTTCAGCGAGTCAATCCGTCTCAACCTCAATCTCTGAATCTCAAAGTACGAGCACTTCAGTCTCACTCAGCGAATCAACATCACTCAGTGAGTCAGCAAGCACAAGCGCCTCAGTTTCAGCGAGTCAGTCAGTTTCAACGTCAGTCTCTGAATCACAAAGCACAAGCGCTTCAATTTCAACGAGCCAATCCGTCTCAACGTCAGTTTCTGAATCACAAAGTACGAGTGCTTCAGTCTCAACCAGTGAATCAACATCACTCAGTGAGTCAGCAAGCACAAGTGCCTCAGTTTCAGCGAGTCAGTCCGTCTCAACGTCAGTTTCTGAATCACAAAGCACAAGCGCCTCAGTTTCAACGAGTCAGTCAGTATCTAACTCATTGTCATCGTCATTAAGTGCTTCAGTCTCAACCAGTGAATCAATGTCACTCAGCGAGTCAGCAAGCACAAGCGCCTCAGTTTCAATGAGCCAATCGGTTTCAGATTCAATGAGTGCCTCAGTTTCAGCGAGTCAATCCGTCTCAATGTCAGTCTCTGAATCACAAAGCACAAGCGCTTCAATTTCAACGAGCCAATCAGTTTCAGGTTCAATGAGCGTCTCAGAGTCAGCAAGTGCTTCAAGTAGCGTTTCCGCTTCAGTCTCAACAAGTGAATCCACATCACTCAGCGAGTCAGCAAGCACAAGCGCCTCAGTTTCAACGAGCCAATCGATTTCAGATTCAATGAGTGTCTCAGAGTCAGCAAGTGCTTCAAGTAGCGTTTCAGCTTCAGTAAGTGTCTCAACTTCAATGAGTGAATCAGCAAGCACTTCATTGTCTGCTTCAATGACTACTTCAGCATCATCTTCTGAAGTTAAAAATCCTAAGCATAAGCACGGTAGCCAAGCTCTTCCTAAGACTGGTGAGGAAGACTCATCGGCAGCTCTTGCTTTAGGTGCTTTGGCAACGGCAACAGGTCTTGCCTTTCTTGCCAAACGTAAGAAAGAAGAAGAGGGTGAAGACTTCTAATCGTCAGCAAATTTCATTCTTACCTTCTCATTAAGATGTATAATATCCCTCATCATTTGAGCTTTTCTCAATGGTGGGGGATTTTTGCTTATCTAAAAAGACTAATAGTTTTAATATATCCAGATTTCTTATTTGTTGGGGTGCATTTGAATAGATTTGGGAATGTATAAGTTCAGGGAAAGCAAGTTTGAAATGAGATTTTTTGCTCAATTTTATGATAAAATTAGAAGGAGTATTTTAATCAAAAAATTAATGGAGTAAGTATGTTTTTTAGAAGGAATGAAGGTCAATATCGTGAAACGGACCGTGTGACACGTTTTAAACTGGTGAAGTCAGGTAAGCACTGGCTTCGTGCAGCGACTTCAAACTTTGGTCTTTTTAAGGTGCTAAGAGGAGGAGTGGATTTACCTTCGATCAGTACCCAGCAGGTGGAAGTGGATTCATCTGCTTTCTCAGGACACTCGCTCCTTAAGGGAGTGCTTGCTACGGGAGCTTTGCTAGGTGGGGCTGTTGTGACTCACGTGACTCATGCGGAAGAAGTGACAGATGAGCCAGTTTTGGAAAGCCAAGCTGGAGCTAAGGCTGATCTTTTAGTTGCATCAGATTCAGCTCTTATTGGCAATATTGGTTCTGTGTCTGGTGTCCAAGAGAGTCAGGTAAATAGTCAAGAGTCATCTGAAGCTGCGTCAAGACAGACTTCGGAGGCTTCTTTGAATGAGTCCTTGTCGAGCAGTCAATCTGCTTCAGCTTCCGAACAGGCTTCAAAATCTGCCTCTCTGTCACTAAGTGCTTCGATTTCGACTTCCTTGTCAGCTTCTTTAGCTTCTAAATCGGAAGCAGCGAGTCAGACGGCTTCTCATAGTTTGTCTGAGAGTGGGCTTACAGGCTCTTCAGAGCGTGATGACAGCATATCTAATCAATCATTTAGCAAGAGTGATGGTGTTGCCTCTCAAGAGGGTGTGAATCTTGTCAGCTCGGATTCGGCCATGTTACATGCTTCTTTGGCATCCGAAGCTCTTGTTAATCGTCAATTGTCTGACACTGCAAACGGTCTGTTGGCTGTTTCGCTTGTGTCTAATACTGAGCGTTCAGAGCAAGAAAAGCGTCTCAAAGATTTGGCCTTAGAGATTTATACTTATAAAGCTCAAGCACTTGATTTGCCAAATACGGATGCGGCTATTCTGAAGGGGAATCAAGCCTTGGATGCTATTCGTGTCAGTCTGGCTGATAGTGGCGTTGACATAGTCCCTACACTTACACAAGCAAGACAGGCTAGAAATAGTCTTGCTAATGCGGTGCTGCGTGCGACATCTGGTCAGCGTGACCCTCGAAATGGTGCTATCATTGGTGCTGATAATAGCTTGCGTGAACCTTATTATAACTTAGGTCCTAACAATGCTGTGATTTCTGCTTATAACTCTGACTACATCAATCAGGCCTATCGGGTTGTTGAATCAAGGCCAACAGAAAACAGTATTCGTAAAATTGGTTATGCAACTGATAGTGATCGTATCAATGGTATCATTGTTCCCCAGACCTCTGCTTTGAGAAATAGTTCCGTTGCTTTTAATGTTATGGGAACAGTTGGGGCTACTGAAGTAGTACCGCCAGGAAGAATTTATAAGTTATCTTTTGTTGTGACCAATAGTGTCAACAGATCAGTGAAACAAACGCTTAGCATCCAGGTCTTGCCACAAAATGATGGGATTCGCAACCCGATTAAGGCAGTGACAACGGGTACTTTTGTCAATGACACGAGCAATCTCGCTCAGGCTGAAAAAGATAAGGTTTGGGAAACTTTTAAGGCGACAAATCCAAATATTGCGACCTCTAAGGACTTTAAGTCTTATTCCGTCTCAGCGACAGGTGTAGTGACCATTACCTATAAGGATAATACCTCTAACGATGTGACTGCTCCTGTCAAACGCCTGCCTGCCCCAACGGTGGCGACAAGGCTGTTGGATAAAGCCTATACACAGACAGCTGTAACGGTAACAGGAGCTGAACCAGGGTCAACCGTTGTTTTATACAATAATGATGATGAGGTCGGAACAGCAGTGGCAAATGCTTCTGGCCAAGCGATTGTGACGCCAACGGTTAAGTTACAAACTGGTGGTGTAACGGCTAAAGCTCGCATCATGTATGGTAATTACCCTGTTTATTCAGATGCTAGTAACTCGGTTGCAGTCACAGATAGCACACGACCTGAAGTGGCTGCCAAGTTGACTGTCAATGGTGTCGAACCCAAGTCTACACCCCTTGAAGGTGGTGGAAAAAACTACATTATCTATGCGGGTGATGATGCAGTTTTGACCTTTACCGCTACTGATGATAGTGGCAAGCTCAAAGAAATGAAGATTGTTGCCAGAGCTAATTTGGATGACAATGCTTTGAACGGTAATTTCTTTGGTGGAACCCAATACGGTACGGGAAATATAGCGCCAATTACAGGTGATATTACGGCAACAAGTGCTAATCCGGCAACCATTACGACAACTATTCATTTGAAGGATGATTTGACCTATTCTGCCCGTAACACCTGGCAGCGTAATGTTGCTGCTGTTGACAATGCGTCGAATATGAACCGTCCAAATGGTTTGGGTGAAATTCGGATGACGCAGGGACGTCTTGCAGATCGTACGCCAGGTGTTGCGCCAACGACTACCATTCAGGTGACGAGCCTGACTGCATTGACAGGGGCAGATAAAAGTAAGATTATTGCGGCTGTGTCGGCCTTGAATCCAGAAGTAGCTAATCGTATTAAGTCTTATACAGTCAATAACGATGGCACGGTGACAATTACTTATAAGGATGATACGACAAATACCGTGACGGTACCCTTGTCTAATAGTGACTATAGCAAGTCTCTTTCTAATAGTACGAGTGAATCTGTGAAACAGTCAGCATCTACAAGTACGTCCGTGAGTACAGTAGTGTCAAGGAATGTTTCAAATTCACTAAAACAATCTCTCTCAGTGAGTTCCTCTTTGAGCACGGTCAAATCACGAAGTTTATCACAATCTTTGAGCACATCGGTACGAACCAGCCAGTCCGCTTCTACAAGTGCTTCCTTGAGTACAGTCAAGTCTCGTAGTTTATCACAATCTTTGAGCACATCGGTACGAACCAGCCAGTCCGTTTCCACAAGTGCGTCCTTGAGTACCGTTAAATCACAGAGTATGTCTCAATCCTTGAGCGACTCAGTCAAGACCAGTGTTTCTCGCAGTGGATCTGCCTCCACGAGTGCGTCTTTGAGTACAGTTAAGTCTCGCAGTTTATCACAGTCATTGAGCACATCGGTACGAACCAGCCAGTCCGTTTCCACAAGTGCGTCCTTGAGTACCGTTAAATCACAGAGTATGTCTCAATCCTTGAGCGACTCAGTCAAGACCAGTGTTTCTCGCAGTGGATCTGCCTCCACGAGTGCGTCTTTGAGTACAGTTAAGTCTCGCAGTTTATCACAGTCATTGAGCACATCGGTACGAACCAGCCAGTCCGTTTCCACAAGTGCGTCCTTGAGTACCGAGAAGTCACAAAGCTTGTCTCAATCCTTGAGTGAGTCAGTTAAGACCAGCGTTTCTCGCAGTGAATCTGCGTCAACGAGTGCGTCCTTGAGTACCGAGAAGTCACAAAGCTTGTCTCAATCCTTGAGCGACTCAGTTAAGACCAGTGTTTCTCGCAGTGAATCCGCCTCAACGAGTGCATCCTTGAGTACCGTTAAGTCACAAAGCTTATCCCAGTCTTTGAGCGACTCAGTTAAGACCAGTGTTTCTCGCAGTGAATCTGCGTCAACGAGTGCGTCTTTGAGTACATCGAAGTCACAAAGCTTGTCTCAATCCTTGAGCGACTCAGTCAAGACTAGCGTTTCTCGCAGTGAGTCCGCCTCAGCGAGTGCGTCCTTGAGTACCGAGAAGTCACAAAGCTTGTCTCAGTCCTTGAGCGAGTCAGTCAAGACGAGTGTTTCTCGCAGTGAGTCCGCCTCAACGAGTGCGTCCTTGAGTACATCGAAGTCACAAAGCTTGTCCCAGTCCTTGAGCGATTCAGTCAAGACGAGTGTTTCTCGCAGTGAGTCCGCCTTAGCGAGTGCGTCTTTGAGTACATCGAAGTCACAAAGCTTATCCCAGTCTTTGAGTGAGTCAGTCAAGACGAGTGTTTCTCGCAGTGAATCTGCGTCAACGAGTCTGTCTTTGAGTTCTTCGGTTTCAACGAGTGAATCCGTATCGAACTCGCAAAGTACATCGTTGAGTACTTCAGTCTCAACAAGCCAATCTGTATCGAATTCTTTGAGTTCATCATTGAGTTCTTCAGTCTCAACAAGTGAATCCGTATCAAATTCGTTAAGTACATCGTTGAGCGCTTCAATCTCAACAAGTCAATCTACTTCAAATTCGTTGAGTACATCTTTGAGTTCTTCGGTTTCAACGAGCCAATCTTTATCAAACTCGTTGAGCACATCCTTGAGTTCTTCTGTATCAACAAGTCAGTCTATATCGAACTCGCAAAGCACATCTTTGAGCGCATCGGTATCAGCTAGTCAGTCTGCTTCGAATTCTTTGAGTTCATCACTGAGCGCTTCAGTATCAACGAGTGAATCTACTTCAAATTCCTTGAGTACATCATTGAGTTCTTCAGTCTCAACGAGTCAGTCTTTATCGAACTCATTAAGTACCTCCTTGAGTACTTCGGTTTCAACAAGTCAGTCCGTATCGAATTCATTGAGCACATCTTTGAGTACTTCAGTCTCAACAAGCCAATCTGTATCGAATTCTTTGAGTTCATCACTGAGCGCTTCAGTCTCAACGAGTCAGTCTGTATCAAACTCGTTAAGTAGCTCCTTGAGTACTTCGGTTTCAACGAGTCAATCTTTATCAAACTCGTTGAGCACATCATTGAGTTCTTCGGTTTCAACGAGTCAATCTTTATCAAACTCGTTGAGCACATCATTGAGTTCTTCAGTCTCAACAAGTCAGTCTATATCGAACTCTTTAAGTACATCGTTAAGTTCTTCGGTTTCAACAAGTGAATCTGTATCGAACTCGTTAAGTACATCATTGAGTACTTCGGTCTCAACAAGTCAGTCTACTTCAAATTCGTTGAGTACCTCGTTGAGTTCTTCAGTCTCAACAAGTCAATCCGTATCGAATTCTTTGAGTACCTCCTTGAGCGCATCGGTTTCAACAAGCCAATCCGTATCGAATTCTTTGAGTTCATCGTTGAGCGCTTCAGTCTCAACAAGTCAATCTACTTCAAATTCATTGAGTACATCTTTGAGTGCATCGGTTTCAACGAGTGAATCCGTATCGAACTCGTTAAGTTCATCTTTGAGTGCATCGGTTTCAACGAGTGAATCCGTATCGAACTCGTTAAGTTCATCTTTGAGCGCATCGGTTTCAACGAGTGAATCCGTATCGAACTCGTTAAGTTCATCTTTGAGCGCTTCAGCCTCAACGAGTGAATCTGTATCGAATTCTTTGAGTTCATCATTGAGTTCTTCGGTTTCAACAAGTGAATCCGTATCGAACTCGTTAAGTACCTCGTTGAGCGCATCGGTTTCAACAAGCCAATCCGTATCGAATTCCTTGAGTTCATCGTTGAGTGCATCGGTATCAGCTAGCCAGTTCGTGTCAAACTCGTTAAGTAGCTCCTTGAGTACTTCGGTTTCAACGAGTGAATCCGTATCGAACTCGTTAAGTTCATCGTTGAGTACTTCAGTCTCAACAAGCCAATCTGTATCGAATTCTTTGAGTACATCTTTGAGTTCTTCAGTCTCAACAAGTGAATCCGTATTGAACTCGCAAAGCACATCTTTGAGTGCATCGGTATCAGCTAGTCAGTCTGCTTCGAATTCCTTGAGTTCATCGTTGAGTACTTCGGTGTCAGCTAGTCAGTCCGTATCGAACTCATTAAGTAGCTCCTTGAGTACATCAGTTTCAACGAGCCAATCCGTATCGAACTCGTTAAGTAACTCGTTGAGCGCATCGGTTTCAACAAGCCAATCCGTATCGAACTCCTTAAGCACATCATTGAGTTCTTCTGTATCAACAAGTCAGTCTATATCGAACTCATTAAGCGCATCGTTAAGTTCTTCGGTTTCAACGAGTCAGTCCATTTCGAATTCTTTGAGTTCATCACTAAGCGCTTCAGTCTCAGTGAGTCAATCTACTTCAAATTCGTTGAGTACATCATTGAGTTCTTCAGTTTCAACGAGTGAATCCGTATCGAACTCCTTAAGTGCTTCGTTAAGTTCTTCGGTTTCAACGAGCCAGTCCGTATCGAATTCTTTGAGTTCATCATTGAGTTCTTCAGTCTCAACAAGTCAATCTACTTCAAATTCATTGAGTACATCGTTGAGTACATCAGTTTCAACGAGCCAATCCGTATCGAACTCGTTAAGTAACTCGTTGAGTACTTCGGTTTCAACGAGCCAGTCCGTATCGAATTCTTTGAGTACATCCTTGAGCGCTTTGGTTTCAACAAGTCAATCCGTATCAAACTCGTTAAGCACATCATTGAGTTCTTCAGTATCTGAATCCCAATCAGAATCTAACTCGCTTTCAGCATCAGAAAGTGCTTTAGTAAGTGAATCACAGTCTGAATCAAATTCTATTTCGGCTTCAGAGAGTGCTTCAGTTTCAGCAAGTCAATCTGTTTCAAATTCAGTAGTTTCTTCATTGAGTGTTTCGGCTTTTGAAAGCTTATCGCAAGCATTTAGTGCGTCAATTTCGACAATTCTTTCAACAGTTGATTCAATTTCGAAATCAGCATCAAGCTTTATTTCTACAAGTGAGTCACTCTCAATGTCTGCTTCGACATCGTTGAGTACATCTGGATCATTAAGTGCTTCAGTTTCAACCAGTGAATCAATGTCACTTAGCGAGTCATCAAGTACAAGTGCCTCAGTATCAACGAGTCAGTCAGTATCTAACTCATTGTCATCGTCATTAAGTGCTTCAGTCTCAACCAGTGAATCAATGTCACTCAGCGAGTCATCAAGTACAAGTGCCTCAGTATCAACGAGTCAGTCAGTATCTAACTCATTGTCATCGTCATTAAGTGCTTCAGTCTCAACCAGTGAATCAATGTCACTCAGCGAGTCATCAAGTACAAGTGCCTCAGTATCAACGAGTCAGTCAGTATCTAACTCATTGTCATCGTCATTAAGTGCTTCAGTCTCAACCAGTGAATCAATGTCACTCAGCGAGTCATCAAGTACAAGTGCCTCAGTATCAACGAGTCAGTCAGTATCTAACTCATTGTCATCGTCATTAAGTGCTTCAGTCTCAACCAGTGAATCAATGTCACTCAGCGAGTCATCAAGTACAAGTGCCTCAGTATCAACGAGTCAGTCAGTATCTAACTCATTGTCATCGTCATTAAGTGCTTCAGTCTCAACCAGTGAATCCACGTCACTCAGTGAGTCATCAAGTACGAGCGCTTCAGTTTCAACGAGCCAGTCAGTATCTAACTCATTGTCATCGTCATTAAGTGCGTCAGTTTCGTCAAGTGAATCAACGTCACTCAGCGAGTCGTCAAGTACCAGTGCCTCAGTTTCAGCGAGTCAGTCCGTCTCAACGTCAGTTTCTGAATCACAAAGCACAAGCGTTTCAATCTCAACGAGCCAATCAATTTCAGATTCAATGAGTGCCTCAGAGTCAGCAAGTGCTTCAACTAGCATTTCAGCTTCAGTAAGTGTCTCAACCTCAATGAGTGAGTCATTAAGCACATCCTTGTCTGCTTCAATGACTACTTCAGCATCATCTTCTGAAGTTAAAGATTCTAAGATCAAACGTGGTAGCCAAACTCTTCCTAAGACTGGTGAGGAAGACTCATCGGTAGCTCTTGCTTTAGGTGCTTTTGCAACGGCAACAGGTCTTGCCTTTCTTGCCAAACGTAAGAAAGATGACGAAGAGAGTGAAGATTATTAATTTGTAGTTTTCTAAATAAGTCATTGAATACTTAGTTAAGTGAAAAACACCTCAAGCGTGGATGTCAAAGACAAGTCACTAGTGGACAAAGACACGATTATCAAAAAATACGAAGCACTTGATTTTGCGGAAAATGGTATGCAAATGCAGTCCATTTACGGTGCTTATGCCAATGTTTTAAAAATGGAAATTCAAGATATTTTAGGTTTAGAGGAATAGCTATGACACATAACATCTTATGTGTGACGGATTTAGATGGAACTTTTGTCAAAAATTCCATTCAAATTCATCCAGAAGATTTGAAGGCTTATGAAAAATTGTCTGCCTATAGTGATTTTGCCATTGCGACAGGACGCTCTGTTAAGGAAATTACTTATATTGCCGAACGTAATCACCTTAATGTGGTCTGTGCTATTGGCTATAACGGTGCAGTCGTTACTGAGAAGGATCAGGTTGTATTTTCGAAAACGTTACCTCCAACGGATGTTGATAACTTATTGAAATATCTCAAGGAAGAATCAATTACTTTCGATGCTCTAGATAATCAGGAAAGAGTTGGGAATTTTAATCATGAGGATAAGCGTCGTTTATGGAATATGCCCATCCTCTGTATGGACAATCTTTATGAAAATGTTCGCCAACGTTGTCTTTACAAATTTAACCTTCGACCAGAGGCAGACAAGGCTGCGACCTATGTCCAAGAACTTAAAGCTCGTTTTCCTAATTTAGAATTTTTCCAATCAGGGAGCACGCGTATAGAAGTGACTGCCAAAGGGGTTTCTAAGGGAAGCGGATTAGAGCTTTTAAAAAGGCATTATCAACCAGTTGTAGCATTTGGTGATTCAGGTAATGACATCTCCATGTTTGAGGTGGCAGACATCTCTTACTGTATGTCACATGCCCCAGAGGTCGTCAAAGAAGCAGCAACTTACGTCGTAGATAACTTTGCAGATGCCGTTACGCATTTGGAAAACTTATTAGACTTATGAGCTTAACATTCAATATCTAAAATAAAAGTAGATTAGGACCTGACCCTAATCTACTTTTTGTTATGTCTTGTTTGGGATTGGATAGCTTAAAATGAAAAGAAGATACGGCGGAAAACCATATCCTCTCTCTTTATTTCTCTACTTTTTTATACATCACTGTGCCCACTGTTACAAGAAGGGTTAAGAGAATCGGTATGATTCGAAACACTCCCCAGTCAGGGTCATAAGCCAAAAGGACTGAGGCTAGGTAAAAACCAACACTAGTGTATAAAAAGTATTTATTACCTTTTTTACGGCCTATTCCTATTAAGATGGTTGCAATGACAAAACTAATCAAGCTATAACCTAAAAAAATGATTACAAGCATTCCCAAAGGATTTGACAGCCCCAAAAGTAAAAACAAGGCAAGATAAACCAAAGCGATATAAAATGCGACTGACAGGAGAACAGTGGCAAATCTGTTTTCTTGAGAATTTTGCTTAAGACTGCCTGGATTAGTGACCTCTTGACCACTATTTCTCTTATCTTGGTTTGTCTTGGAGTTTGTATTTTTTACTGGCATTTTTCTCACCTACCCCTCTATTTGTTGCTAAATAGACTAACTTTTTCACTTTAATTATACTCTTTTTTCCTTGGTTTCAGCAGGTTGTATAAGATTTTGAGAGATTTTTTTGTGATGAATTGTGGCCCTATAATCTGGTTTGTATTCCCCTTCATTTTTGAAGGAAAGTGTCTTTTTCTGACACTAAAGTGACCGAACTTGAATCTCATAAACCTCAGAAAGTAGAGAATAGCTTAGATAGTTAGAATTTACTCTTTCTATGAGAAGCTCCCCTAAAAAAGACACCATCTTTAGTGACCTAAGGGGTCGACTAGGGTGGTGTTTTTTGTGTTTTGAGGAGAAAGAGCCTTAAGGATTTGGTCTTTTTCCATTAGATTTCCTTGCCTTAGTATTAAAATTGATGGTTTGTCAATAGTCATTCTAAATAGCAGTAGTATCATCCTTTATTTCTCTTTAAGTACAAACAAAATGGCTGATTTTCTATTTCAAAATACTCATCTCTAACTAATTGTCTTAAAAAATTGAAGTGACTTTTCTAAAAATTATGAAAATTCATCAGATTTTATTGAAAAAATGCTTTCAATGTTTTAGAATTAAGCTATTAATGGGAAAAAGGAGTCTTTTTATATGGACAAAAAAGTACATTATAAAATGCACAAAGTTAAGAAACAATGGGTAACC
>OBXB01000203.1_pt1 | contig 12162 bp, 10 predicted proteins | sample 1476581 | NCBI WGS metagenome assembly OBXB01 (sample SAMEA2580147, study PRJEB22360) | human gut metagenome | biome: human gut; feature: human-associated habitat; material: faeces | place: Denmark | collected 2008/2010
AAGAACAAATCGCTAAAGAAAAAGAAGAAGGCGATAAAATCTAAAATCAAAGTCTTGCTTTGGTTTATGAGGAGAGGGGAGCTGAGGCATAGTGTCTCAGCTTCCTTCTTTATGACGATAATAGACAGCTCATATTTTCTTGAGCTTGGAAGATACTGGTCTTAAGGAAGTGACAGGAGGAAATTTATGGTTTTAGTAGCACATATTATTGTCGACGTTCCTCTGATGCAGACGGACAGACCTTATAGTTACCTGGTACCGGAAGCCATGCAAGAACAAATCGCCATCGGTATGCGGGTTCATGTGCCTTTTGGTAAAGGAAATCGTTTACTTCAAGGTTTTATTATTGGCTTGGAAGAGCAGGAAAATTTAAGAGATTTTCCTGAACTAAAACCCATCGCTGAGCTTTTAGATTATGAGCCAGTGCTTAATCAGGAACAGCTGGATTTGGCTGATCAGATGCGACATACGATCTTTTCTTATAAGATTTCCATCTTGAAGTCAATGCTACCCGGTCTCCTTAATTCGCAGTACGATAAGGTTATCATGGCAACTGATAAACTGGGTGAAGAGGAAAAAGCGACTCTCCTTCAAGGGCAGAATCATATTCTTTTCTCGCAGTTGTCAGAGGTACAACGTCAAGCCATTCCTCGTCTGGTCCAGTCGGGGCGTGTAACGGTTGATTACCTTGCTAAAGATAAGCAGAATATCAAGACTGAGAAGCACTATGGTGTTCAAAAGGGTATTCTCGAGACTTTGGCTATTTCGCAAAGGGCTAAGAAACGATTGGAGTTGCGAGACTTTTTGCTAGAAAAGAGTGAGTCTGGCAAGTTGACGGATCTCCACAAGCTTTTTTCACGAGATGTGGTTAAGTTTTTCATTGAAGCGGATGCCTTGGTCATCACCGAAGTTGAGGTCAATCGTGCCGATAGCTACTTTGAAAAAGTAGAAAAGACAGAGTTTCTTGAGCTTAATGCCCAACAGGCGCATGCGGTTGAAGAAATGACGCGTCAGATTGGACAAGGTGGCAAACCTTTCTTATTGGAAGGGGTAACGGGATCAGGTAAGACAGAGGTTTACCTGCATCTTATCGAGAGGACCCTGGCTATGGAAAAAACCGCCATTGTCTTGGTGCCAGAGATTTCCCTAACACCCCAAATGACCAATCGCTTCATTTCACGTTTTGGTGACTTGGTGGCGATTATGCATTCAGGCTTGTCAGACGGTGAGAAATTTGACGAGTGGCGTAAGGTTAAATCTGGTCAGGCCAAGGTTGTGGTAGGAGCGCGTTCGGCTATCTTTGCTCCTTTGGATAATATCGGAGCTATCATTATCGATGAGGAACATGAGGCGACCTATAAGCAGGAATCCAATCCTCGCTATCATGCAAGAGATGTTGCCTTGCTGAGGGCTAGGAGTCATGGAGCTGTGCTTGTCCTTGGGTCAGCAACACCCTCTATTGAGACGCGGGCGAGAGCTCAGAAAGGGGTTTACCATTTTCTTGAGTTGACACAAAGGGCTAACCCTCATGCTAAAATTCCGCAGGTGGAAGTGGTGGACTTCAAGGATTTTGTAGGCCGTCAAGAGGCGAGTGATTTTACGCCACCTCTTTTGGAAAAAATCAGGGAACGTTTGGCACGTAAGGAACAAGTCGTATTGATGTTGAATCGTCGTGGGTATTCCTCTTTTGTCATGTGTCGTGATTGTGGCTATGTGGATGATTGTCCGAATTGTGATATTTCACTGACCTTGCACATGGATACCAAGACCATGAATTGCCACTATTGTGATTTTCAAAAAGCAATACCACATGTCTGCCCTAACTGTCAGAGTCGTCAGATTCGCTATTATGGGACTGGGACACAAAAGGCCTATGATCAATTGACGGGACTTTTGCCAGAAGCCAAAGTGATTCGTATGGATGTTGATACGACACGCAAGAAAGGGGCTCACGAGAAACTCTTAGAGACTTTTGGAAGTGGCAAGGCTGACATTTTGCTTGGGACTCAGATGATTGCCAAGGGCTTGGATTTTCCCAATGTCACCTTGGTAGGGGTCTTGAATGCAGATACATCGCTTAATTTACCAGATTTTCGTTCGGCTGAGCGTACCTTCCAGCTTTTGACCCAGGTGGCTGGTCGTGCTGGTCGTGCTGACAAGGAAGGGGAAGTTATTATTCAAACCTATAATCCTAGTCATTATGCCATTCGGTTTGCGCAACAACAGGATTATGAAGCTTTCTATGCCTATGAGATGGGGATTCGACGTCAGTTGGCCTATCCGCCATATTTTTATACGGTAGGAATCACGCTTTCTCACAAGGATGAAGAGTTTGTCGTCCGCAAGAGCTATGAGGTTATGGCTTATTTAAGAGAGCACCTGTCAGACAAGGTGATCTTCCTAGGGCCTACGCCTAAGCCGATTGCCCGAACACATAACCTTTATCACTATCAGATTATTATCAAATATCGTTTTGAGGATAACTTGGAAGAAACGCTTAATAGGGTCCTTGACATGACTCAGGAGTCTGAGAACAAGGACCTGCGTTTGATTATTGATCATGAACCTCAGAATTTTACCTAATCTAGAAAAGGAAGAATATGACAAAATTAGTATTTATGGGAACGCCTGCCTTTTCAGCGACAGTGCTGGAAGGACTTTTGACCGATGAACGTTATGATATTGTCGCCGTGGTGACGCAACCAGACCGTGCTGTCGGCCGTAAAAAAGAAATCCGCATGACACCGGTCAAGGAAGTAGCCTTGGCGCATGACTTGCCAATCTATCAACCTGAAAAGTTGTCAGGGTCAGAAGAAATGGCGCAATTGATGGCGCTTGGTGCTGATGGGATTGTTACTGCAGCTTATGGACAATTTTTGCCAAGTAAGTTGCTTGATAGCATGGATTTTGCGGTGAATGTTCACGCATCGCTCTTGCCAAAATATCGTGGTGGTGCACCTATCCATTATGCCATTATCAATGGTGATGCAGAAGCAGGTGTGACAATTATGGAAATGGTCAAGGAAATGGATGCTGGTGACATGGTTAGCCAAAAGGCCTTGCCAATTCTTGACGAGGATAATGTTGGTACCATGTTTGAAAAATTGGCAGTCTTGGGTCGTGACCTTTTGCTTGAGACCTTGCCTGCCTATATTGCTGGAGAAATCAAACCTGTTCCTCAAGATACCAGTCAGGTAACGTTTTCGCCAAATATTAGTCCAGAAGAGGAGCGCCTTGATTGGAACAAGCCGGCTCGTGACATCTTCAATCAAATCCGTGGTATGTACCCATGGCCTGTGGCACATACCTTGCTTGACGGCAAACGTTTCAAGATTTATGAGGCGGACTTGGCAGAAGGTCAAGGACAGGCTGGTCATATCATTGAAAAGACCAAGAAGAGTTTGGTAGTTGCGACTGGTCAAGGAGCCATTTCACTTAAGACAGTTCAGCCTGCAGGAAAACCCCGTATGGCTATTGCTGATTTCCTTAATGGGGTCGGACGCAATCTTGAAGTAGGTGATGCATTTGGCCAATGATTGGAAAAAAACATCCCGTGGACAGGCACTTGAAGTCTTAGAAGAAGTCTTCCAGGAAGGAGCTTACTCAAATATTGCTCTCAATACCCATCTGAGCAAGTCGCATCTGACAGACAAGGACAAGGCCTTGGTGACGGAAATTGTCTATGGGACTGTGGCTCGTAAGATTACGTTGGAGTGGGTCCTAGCCCATGTCATCGAGGACCGTGACAAGCTTGAACCTTGGGTCTATGACTTATTGCTTTTGAGCCTCTATCAGTTGGCCTATTTAGATAAGATTCCAGCCCATGCGGTGGTTAATGATGCCGTTTCTATTGCTAAAAATCGTGGCAATAAAAAGGGGGCTGAGAAGCTGGTCAATGCGGTTCTTCGTAAACTATCTAGCCAGCCTTTGCCAGATCCAAGCACAATCAAACGTGTCAATAAACGCTATTCTGTTCAGTATTCTCTACCTGTATGGTTGGTTAAAAAACTTATCGACCAGTATGGAGAGGATCGTGCCCTTGCTATTTTCCAAAGCCTTTTTGTGAGAAACAAGGCTAGTGTGCGTGTAACGGATGCGTCACGTTTGAAAGAGATAGCGGAGGCCACTGGGGCTGAGTGTTCAGTATTATCCCCAGTCGGGCTTGTTAAGTCTTCAGGTTACTTTGCTGGGACAGATTATTTTAAAGAGGGCTTGTTGACCATTCAGGATGAGACCAGTCAACTGGTTGCGCCAACTTTAGGGATTCAAGGTGAGGAAGAAATCCTGGATGCCTGTGCGGCACCTGGAGGTAAGACGGTACATATGGCCTCATATTTGACGAGTGGACATGTGACGGCGCTTGACCTCTATAATCATAAGCTTGCTCTTATCGAAGGAAATGCACAACGTCTTGGCTTAGCTGATAAGGTTAAGACTCAGAAACTGGATGCCAGTCAGGTGCATCAAGTCTTCGCCGCTGATAGTTTTGACAAGATATTAGTGGATGCCCCTTGTTCGGGAATTGGGCTCATTCGTCGGAAACCCGATATCAAATATAACAAGGATCTCCAAGACTTTGAGTCCCTTAAGGCTGTGCAGTTGGATATCCTATCCAGCGTTTGTCAAACCCTACGAAAAGGTGGTATAATAACATATAGTACTTGCACCATCATAGCAGAAGAAAATCAAGAGGTGATTCAAGCCTTTCTTGAGAGCCATCCTGATTTTGAGCAAGTTGCCTTAGACCATCCATGTAAAGACATCGTGGTCAATGGCTGTTTGGCAATTACCCCCGAACAGTATCTAACTGATGGTTTTTTCATCGCACAGTTGCGTAAAAAAGCTTAGGGTTACAGAGGAGGAAATGCTGACGCAAGTCAGAAAGAAAACTATGGAAATATCATTATTAACGGACATTGGCCAAAAACGGTCAAATAACCAAGATTTTGTTAATAAATTTGTCAACCAAGCTGGTGTTACCCTTGTCGTTGTTGCAGACGGGATGGGTGGACACCGTGCTGGAAATATTGCCAGTGAGATGTCAGTGACTGATCTTGGTCGCGACTGGATTAACACTGATTTTCGTGAGTTGAGTCAGATTCGTGATTGGATGATTGCTGCCATTGATGCAGAAAATCGTAAAATTTATGAACTTGGCCAAAACGAAGAATATAAGGGAATGGGAACAACTATCGAGGTTCTTGCCTTTGTTGATAATGCTGTGATTTTTGCCCATGTTGGGGATTCACGTATTGCCCTTATCCGTAATGGTGAGTATAAGCAATTGACGAATGACCATTCTTTGGTCAATGCTCTTATCAAGGCTGGTCAGTTGACCGAAGAAGAAGCAGCAGTTCACCCACAACGTAATATCATTACGCAATCTATTGGGCAAGCTGCTCCGATTGAGGCTGACCTTGGTGTTCAACAATTGGAACCAGGGGACTATATTTTGGCCAATTCAGATGGTTTGACCAACATGGTTTCAGTCGAACAGATTGTTCATATTGTCAACAGCCCTGGTTTCGTCGAAGAAAAAACGAGTCGTTTGGTAGCTGCAGCCAATGAGGCAGGTGGACTTGATAATATTACCGTTGCTCTCATTAAGGTAGAAAGTGAGGAAGGATAATGATCCAAGTTGGCAAATTGTTTGCTGGACGTTATCGAATCCTTAAGTCTATCGGACGTGGTGGTATGGCGGATGTTTATCTGGCTAACGACCTGATTCTGGATAATGAAAAAGTGGCTATTAAGGTACTTCGTACCAATTACCAAACTGATCAGGTGGCTGTGGCCCGTTTCCAACGTGAAGCGCGTGCCATGGCAGAACTCAGTCATCCTAATATCGTTGCTATCCGAGATATTGGCGAAGAAGACGGCCAGCAGTTCTTGGTGATGGAGTATGTGGACGGTTCGGACTTGAAGAAATACATTCAAGACCATGCGCCACTTTCTAACCAAGATGTTGTGCGTATCATGGGGGAGGTCCTTTCCGCCATGACTCTTGCCCATCAAAAGGGCATTATCCACCGTGACCTTAAGCCGCAAAACGTTCTTTTAACTAAGGACGGTACAGCCAAGGTCACAGACTTCGGAATTGCGGTTGCCTTTGCAGAGACTAGTCTAACTCAAACGAACTCTATGTTGGGTTCTGTCCACTACCTGTCACCAGAGCAGGCTCGTGGATCTAAAGCGACTATCCAAAGTGACATCTATGCTATGGGGATTATGCTTTTTGAAATGTTGACAGGTCATATTCCTTATGATGGCGATAGTGCAGTAACCATTGCACTCCAACATTTCCAAAAACCACTACCATCGATTTTGGCAGAGAACCGTAACGTTCCCCAAGCTTTGGAAAATGTGGTTATTCGAGCAACAGCCAAAAAACTAGAAAATCGTTACAATAGTACTTTGGAAATGAGCCGTGACTTGGTAACGAGTTTGCATCCTAGTCATCGACGTGATGCCAAGGTAGTCTTTGATGATATGACGGATACCAAGACCTTGCCGAAGGTTGATCCAGTTCCATCAGCAAGTCTTGAGAAAAAAGCCGTTGCTGCTGAACCATCAGAGCCTACACCTGCTCCAAGTAAACAACCAAGGAAAAAAACGACACCAGCTAAGAAGAAAAAGAAGAACTTCTTCTCAACCTTACTCAAGGTTTTCCTAGGACTTGTCTTTATTGGTATTATCATCTTTGCTTATTTAGTCTTTACCAATCCTGATAATGTCCAAGTACCTAATGTGGTCGGTCAGGAGTTGTCCACAGCTCAGACTAAAATTGAGGGTGCTGGATTTAAGGTAGGAGAAGTCAAAGAAGTGGAAGATGACTCTGTCGATACGGGTAAGGTCATCAAGACCGATCCTACAGCTGGAACCACACGAAAAGAAGGATCAAGCATTGATGTCTATGTCTCTTCTGGTAGTAAAGGTTTCGCTTTGAAAGACTACAAGGGTAAAAACTATAAGGATGCCATTGAGGACTTAACTTCGAATTATGGTGTTTCTGAGGACCAAATTGATATTCAGCATGTCGAAGACGACAGTGCTGAAGAGGGAGAAATCCTATCTCAAAGTCCAGGGAAAAACAAGTCTTTCAATCCTAAGGATAGTAAGGCTAAGATTAAGTTCCGTGTGGCAACTCCTAAGACAGTTACCATGCCTGATGTGACTGGTTTGACGGTTTCAACAGCGATTCAAACCTTGAATCGTAAGAATATCTCAAGTAGTAGCATCGAGTACCACGACTATAATACTGGTGCCAAATTAGATAAGGATAAGGTTCCTAGCAGTACGGAGGTCCTTTATCAAGATCCACAAGCTGGTACAAGTGTTGATGGTACAGTGATTCTCTATGTTTCGGTTGCAACAGCAAGTTCAAACCTTCAGTCAAGCTCAAGTAGTACGACACATTCGTCATCAACAAGCTCAAGTACTGACAGTACAACTTCAAGCACTGAAACCTCGACAGAGGCTACTCACACAGAACTACAATAGATTAAAAAACTTAGACATAATGAAGAGAGGTTATTTAATCTCTCTTTTTTTGCTACCTAGAGATCTTGTCGATAGCCTAAAAAGCCTGCTTGCCAGAGGTCAGAGATTCTTTTATAATGAAGACATTACATATAGGAGAGATGCTATGAGAAACCGTAGAAAACTGAGAAGGTATATCATTACCTACGATATTGTCATAACGGTCCTGGCCCTGATTTCCATTGGCTTGGTTATCTTTGATTTAGTTGGCTTAATTTCAATTGGAAGGCGACCTTTTAGAGTGATAGATCAGTCTATAACGCTCATATTTGCCATTGATTATGCGATTCGTTTCTCCTTAGCACCTCGTAAGCGAATCTTTGTGAAAACACATGTGTTGGACTTGTTGGCTATTATTCCCTATAATGAAGTCTTTACCTTCCTCCGCTTTTCAAGAGTGGGACGCTTTGCCAGGTTGGCCAAACTCTCACGTTTAATTGGTTTGAGTAGCAAGCTCAAGCATATTTCCAATCGTATCAATCGCAGAAATGGCTTTTATTTTCTACTTTCGGTTAATAGTATTATTATTCTTATCAGTAGTGCTGTTATTGCCCGAGTAGAACACCATAATTTTATAGATGCTATTTGGTGGTCTGTAGCAACGGTGACTACGGTTGGTTATGGAGATATCGTCCCTAAAACGCTTGTAGGTAAGGCAGTCGCTGTTATTCTCATGTTTAGTGGGATTGCCACTCTAGGGTTGTTAACTAGCTCTCTTAATAATATTTTTGTGCGGTCAGGTCGTCAGACTGAACGAAAATTAGCCGAGCTTAAGAAAGAATTAGCAGAGCAGCGTGTCATACTGGAGGAAATCAGAAGTACAGTACTAATGATAAAAAGCAAAATGGACGATACTGACGATTAAGATTTTTGAATGAAAGACTGTGTTTCCTGTAATGGAGGCACTTTTTTGCTTTCTTCTGCCCCTTTTCTATCTTGGTTACTCAGTGCTCAAACTGGGTCTTTTTGTCAATTACCTTAAAATTTGATAGAATGAAGCCTGTATACTTTTATTTGAGAGGTCCTTATGACCAAATTTAATTTTTTCTTAGTGGTGGAAGCCCTGCTTTTGACTCTGGGCCTGATTACCATTTTTAATAATGATATTACTAGTTTTATTTTCATATTGGTTTTAACCTTGTTAGCGGTTCGCTTTTTTAATAAGGAATCCAAAAGTGACTTTGTCTTGACCATCTGTTTGATCTCACTTTTTCTGGTTTCCATGTGGAATATCTATGTGGTGCTTGCGATTTTAGTGGGTGTGGCCTATGTCATGATTAACCATTTTTCACAGGTCAAGAAAAAGAATCGCTACGCTCTCATTCAATTCAAGGAAGACGACTTGGATCCTCAGGCTGTGCGAAATCAGTGGATTGGAACTCGGATGGAACCTGTCAGTGATCGCTATGACTTTGATGATATCAATATCATTCGTTTCTTTGGGACAGATGTGATTGATTTGACCCAGGTTATCGTCTCGGGGCGAGATAATGTTGTGATTTTGCAGAAACTTTATGGTCCGACGACTATCTTGGTACCAATCGATGTTTCCGTCAAGCTCAATATATCAGCGATTTATAGCTCTGTCACCTTCTTCAATGAAGATGAGTACGACCTCCGTTACGAAAGATTGACCTTGCAGGGGACGGAGTATGAACATGCTCATCGAACAGTGAAATTGATTCTCAATGTGGGAGCTGGACCAGTGGAGGTACGTCGCAAATGAAGAAACAGTACCTATTTTTGATTCTGATTTATTCAGTTGTCGTTCTGGTTGGCGTCACCCTAGTGGTTATGGATAGCTTTAACCTTAACTTTTCATTGGTTTTTGGTAATCTGTCTCAGATCTTCCATTTCCTTTTTAACATGTTTTTTGTGGTTCTGAGTTTGCTCATTTTGCTTTATATTCTTTGGGCCATTGCCAATGATAACAGTATGCGATCAGTCAATCAGGATTTGCGCCGCATTATCAATAATCAACCAGTCAAGCGTCAGGGAGATATTGAGTTAGACAAGAATATGATGCGCTTATCTCATAAGATGCGTAAATTGACTAAGGACTTGCAGAAAACTGAGAATGCCCAAGCTCTTCAAAGCCGTGATATTATCAAGAAGGAGCGAGGGCGTATTGCTCGTGACCTTCACGATACCGTTAGTCAGGAACTTTTTGCGGCTAGTATGATTCTTTCTGGTGTCTCTCAGATGGCGGACCAGCTAAGTAAAGAAGATTTGCATAATCAAATTCAGGCGGTTGAGGCCATGCTGACGGATGCTCAAAATGATATGCGTGTCTTGCTTTTGCATCTTCGTCCGACAGAGCTTGAGAACAAGACCTTGCAAGAAGGCTTGCAGATGATTCTTAAGGAATTAACCGATAAATCCAATATCCATGTCGTCTACAAGGATATGGTTAAGAAAGTGCCTAAGCGTATTGAAAATAATCTCTTTAGGATTGCCCAAGAGTTTATCTCTAATACTCTTAAACACGCCAAGGCTAGCCAGATAGAGGTTTATCTCTATCAAAATAGTCAGGAAATTCAATTGAAAATGTTGGATAATGGTGTTGGTTATGATTTAAATGCGTCGACTGACGAGATGAGTTATGGACTAAAAAATATCCAGGAGCGTGTCGATGAAATGGCGGGAACTGTGCAGTTCCTATCTGCTACAGGTAAAGGAACATCTATTGATGTTCGTGTGCCGATATTAAGAGGAGAAGACAATGTCGAATAAGATAAATGTGATTTTGGTCGATGACCATGAGATGGTCCGTTTGGGCCTTAAGAGTTTCCTGAATCTCCAAGGAGATGTCGAAGTGGTGGGAGAAGCGAGCAATGGCCGAGAAGGTGTTGACCTTGCCCTGGAACTTCGTCCAGATGTCGTCGTAATGGACCTTGTCATGCCTGAATTAGATGGTGTTCAAGCGACTTTGGAATTGCTCAAAGAATGGCCTGAAGCCAAGATTTTGGTTTTGACTAGCTATTTGGACAATGAAAAAATTTATCCAGTCATCGAAGCTGGTGCTAAAGGCTATATGCTTAAAACTAGTAGTGCAGCAGAGATTCTCAATAGTATCCGTAAGGTTTACCGTGGTGAAGAAGCTATCGAAACTGAGGTGGACAATAAGATTAAATACCATGATAGCCATCCGGACCTACATGATGACTTGACGGCACGTGAACGAGATATCTTGGCCCTTTTGGCTAAGGGGTATGACAATCAAACTATTGCTAACGAGCTATTTATTTCATTGAAGACCGTTAAAACTCACGTGTCTAATATCCTTGGAAAACTTAATGTCGATGACCGTACTCAGGCTGTCGTTTATGCCTTTAGACATCATTTGGTTTCGCAGGATGATGAATAAAGCTATCAACTAAGCTTGTTATCTAGGGGCTAGAGAGGGTTATCATAACTCTTAACCCTAAGTCGGATTTTATGAGTCAAATTCTTTGACTTTATTTCTAGCAAAACATATAATTAAACCATCCTAAAACTTTTCTTTTTTCATATGAGGTTGAAGCGACCTCATATCATCTATCTAAGTTCGCTTAGATGATGAAATCTCCTAACTCCTAGCAATCGGTATTTCCGGTTGCTTTTTTTTGAAAAAAAGTTTAAAAAAGTGTTGACAGCCTACTAGTTTTTCTGTAGAATAATAAGAGTCTTTTGGGGTATAGCCAAGCGGTAAGGCAAGGGACTTTGACTCCCTCATGCGTTGGTTCGAATCCAGCTACCCCAGTTTTATCTGAGGGTAAAAAGATAAACTATGGTCCGTTGGTCAAGGGGTTAAGACACCGCCTTTTCACGGCGGTAACACGGGTTCGAATCCCGTACGGACTATAAGCACCAGCTAGAGAAAGCTGGTTTTTTTGTGTCCTTTTTGATAAAATAGAGGGGTTGACTGGCCTAGGTCAGACATTTTATACCACTTTAAAATCATAAATAACGAGACCTCGACCCGAAGAAAAAACTTTTGTCTTGTAATGGCTGTCAGATGATGATAAGCCCTTGGTCGAGTCGTGGTTTTATTTGAATAAGAAAACAGATAATAAGGAAATGCAATGACATACTATAACGTTGGAAAGATTGTAAATACACAGGGCTTGCAGGGTGAACTTCGTGTTTTGTCTGTAACAGATTTTGCGGATGAACGTTTTAAGAAGAAGAGTGTCCTAGCCCTTTTTGATGACAAAGATAATTACATCATGGATGTCGAGATTGCGAGTCACCGTAAGCATAAGAACTTTGATATCGTTAAGTTCAAAGGGCTTTACCATATCAATGATGTAGAGAAGTATAAGGGTTGCAGTCTTAAGATTGCTAAGGAAAATCTAACAGACCTTGATGACGGGGAATTTTACTACCATGAAATCATTGGCCTTGATGTTTATGAAGGTGATACTTTGATTGGTCAGGTCAAAGAAATTCTCCAACCGGGTGCTAATGATGTTTGGGTAGTAAAACGTAAAGGCAAGAAAGATTTGCTCTTGCCATATATCCCACCTGTAGTTCTTGATGTTGATGTTGCAGCTGGCCGTATTGAGGTTGAGCTCATGGAAGGATTGGACGATGAAGATTGATATCTTGACCCTATTTCCAGATATGTTTGCTCCCTTAGAG
>OBXB01000209.1_pt1 | contig 11889 bp, 8 predicted proteins | sample 1476581 | NCBI WGS metagenome assembly OBXB01 (sample SAMEA2580147, study PRJEB22360) | human gut metagenome | biome: human gut; feature: human-associated habitat; material: faeces | place: Denmark | collected 2008/2010
GGCCCGACAATTCTCGCGGCCCGCGGCCTCTCGCCGTTCCCTTGCCGATGCAATGCGTTCGGCCCCGTGGCTTTCGGCCGCCGCGCGCTGGATATGGGTGTTGCCGCTGATCGCGCTCTGGTTCGCCCGTGGCACCGACCGTCTCCAGACGCTGGTGATGACGCTGGTCGCCCTGCTTGGATTCGTTCTGGGCCGGGCCCGCGCCTCCTCGGACGAGGCGCGGCGCGCGTTGCTGCACGCGCAGGACAGGGCGCGCGAATCCTCGCGGGCCACTCGTTCGCGCATCGCCGACATCGATGAGGAACGCGCCCAGTCGATTCGCATGGCGACCCTCGGCGAGCGCACGCGTATCGCCCGGGAGATCCACGACAATGTGGGCCATCTGCTGACCCGCGCGATCATGCAGGCGCAGGCCGGCAAAACGGTGGCCAAGGCGACGAACGATACGGTCGCTGCGCAAGGGTTCGCCACGTTGGGTGCGACGTTGGATGATGCGATGACGATGGTGCGCCGTTCGGTGCATGATCTTGAGGATGATGGCACTGATTTCGCCGCGCAGATCGATGATGCCGTCACGTCGTTCGACGGCATCTCCCCCGGTTTCGCCGTGACGCTGGCCAACGATATCGCCAAGGCGCCTGCGCCGGTCTCGCGCTGTTTCGCGACCGTGATTCGCGAGGCATTGTCGAACGTGGTGCATCACAGCGCGGCGCGCGAGGCGAGCGTGACGTTGCGTGACTTCCCCGCGTTCTGGCAGTTGGTCATTCAGGATCCGGGGCCGGCCGTGTCCGAGTCCGATGGGTCCCGGACGGCCGCTGCCCGCCCGCGTGCGATGCGCGCCACGCACGTCGGCTCGCGACTCGCCGCCGACGGCGTTGCCGATATGCGTGGTTCGGCCGATGAGCTGATGCGCGGCATGGGTTTGGCGGATATCGAATCGCGCGTGCGCGCCCTTGGCGGCACCGCGGTCTGCGGGCCGTATGAGGACGGCTGGCGTGTGTTCGTATCCGTGCCGAAGAAGCGTTGGACCATGGAATCGAGGGATTGATGAGAATCGCAATCGTGGATGATGATCCGATCGTCTGCCAGTCGTTGGAGACGATTCTGACGGCCACCGGCACGGCCGAGGTGCTATGGATGGCAAATGACGGAGACGCCGCCGTGCGCCGTTATTTCGAGACACCGGCGAGCCGACCGGACGTGCTGCTGATCGATATTCAGATGCCCGGCACCAGCGGTTTGGATGCCGCGCGCGAGATTCTGGCCACGGACCCGGCCGCGCGCATACTGTTCCTGACCACGTTTGCGGACCAGTCGTATATCGCGCAGGCGATGGGACTTGGCGCCAAGGGCTATCTCATCAAACAGGATGTGGCGGCGGTCGGGCCCGCGCTGCAGGCGGTGATGGCCGGTCAGGTGGTGCTCGGCGCGGAAGTGCTCGGCAAGCTCACCGAACGAACTCCGGATCCTGCCGATTCCGACGATTCCAGAGATACCGCCGATTCCATCGAGGGCCTGCTTGGCGAGCGCGAACGTGAGATCACCGCGCTGGTCGCCGAGGGCCTCGATAACCGCGACATCGCCGCCAGACTGTTCCTGAGCGAAGGCACGGTCCGCAATCGCATCAGCGCGATACTGGACAAGCTCGGCCTGACCAATCGCACCCAACTCGCCATCCTCTGGCTCAACGCCCATAGGTGAGGGGGCTTTTGGTCAAGTAGGCCTCTCCCTCCGACATCGCTTCGCGATGCCACCTCGAACGCGATTCAGGACAGCTTGCAGCTGACCTCTTATTCGCTCGTTGTCACTCACCCTCGCCTAAAAACGCCTCCGGCGTTTTCTTCACGGCTCGGCTCATCAGAGGGAGGTTGTGAAAAACCAACCTCAGCTGTTTTTCATGACGATACTGTCGATGGTGTTGGCCACGCGCTCGCAGTCGTCGGAGCACTGTTCGAGGTGACGGTAGACGTCATGCCAGGCGAACACCTGCAGCGGATCGGTGCAGGTGGTGTGCAGCGTGCGCATCGACTCGATGAACAGGTGGTCGGCGTCCGTTTCGATCGTGTTGATGGCGAACACCAGTTCGCGCAACGTCTTGGAATGCCGGAATCGCGGCAGTTCGTTGACCAGCTCGCAGATGCTTTCCGTGGCGCGCACCACCATATCCGACATCTGGACCGCGTCGTCGCGCATGTCGGTCACGTTGTCGTAGTACATGCGGTTGAGCACGCCTTCGATGCTGTCGGTCACGTCGTCGAGCACGTGGCCGAGCTCGTCGATGTCCTCGCGGTCGAACGGCGTGATGAACGCGGTCACCAGTTCGTCCATCATGTCGTGGCGCACCTCGTCCGCTGACTTCTCAATCGCGTGCATGCTGTCCATGCGTTCGCGCAGCTGGCCCGGATTGAAGTCGTGCATGACCTCGGACAGCAGCTTCGCGGCCTGGCATGCGTAGTCCGCGCTGCGGCGGAATCCGTCGAAGTAGAACGTGTCTTTTTGTCTCGCCATGATGGGTGGATTCCTTTCTAGAACACGACCATGAACAGTTTGGCCATTACGAAGCTGATGAGACCGCAACCAGGGAAGGTGAACACCCAGGTGAGCATCATGTCGCGCACCACGCCGAAGTTGATGGCGGAGAGGCGGCGTACCGCGCCCACGCCCATGATGGCGCTGGTCTTGGTGTGCGTGGTGGAGACGGGGATGCCGAGCACGGTCATGACGAGCAGGCACAGCGCGCTTGACAGATCGGCCGAGAAGCCTTGGTATTTCTCGAGTTTCACCATGTCCTGGCCCACGGATTTGATGATGCGTTCACCGCCGACGGACGTGCCCACGCCCATGATGGTGCTGCACAGAATCATGAGCCAGATCGGAATCATCACACCGGTCACGCTGGGTTGGCCATTGCAGAACGCCATGCCGAGGAACAGCACGCCGATGAACTTCTGGCCGTCCTGCGCGCCGTGCATGAAGCTCATGGCCGCCGCGCCCACGATCTGCGCGTAGGTGAAGAACCCGTTGGTGCGGCGGCGGTCCATGCCAGCGCAAATCAGGGTCACGGCCTTGCATACCAACCAGCCGACGGCGAAGCCGAACAGGAGGCTTGCGACCAGACCGTAGAGCACCTTGACCCATTCTCCCATGTTGATGCCGCCGATGCCGCCTTGGATGGCGATGGCCGCTCCGGACAGGCCGGCGATCAGGCTGTGGCTTTCGGAGGTGGGTATGCCGAGCAGCGAGGCGCCCACGCTGTATACGACGATGGAGAACAGCGCCGCGCATAGGGCGATGAGCGCCGCGTTCGTGTCGCCGCCGAAATCGACCATGTTGCTGATGGTGGAGGCCACGGAGGCGTTGAGCTGCGTCATGATGAAGACGCCGAGGAAGTTGAAGATGGCCGCCATGATGACGGCGGAGCGTACGCGCATGCATCGTGTGGTCACGCAGGTGGCGATGGCGTTGGGTGCGTCGGTCCAGCCGTTGACGAAGATGACTCCCAGCGTCAGCAACGTTGTGACGGTCAGAGCCGGGTTGGAAAGCACTTGTTGGAGGAAATGCGCCAGTGAGACGTCCAAGGGGAATTAACACCTTCTTCTTCGGGGGCGGAAGCCGTCACACTGATTGTAACGGAAGAATGGCTACGTAGTTCCCATGGCGCGCGGGTTTTATGGTGTTGTTATGCTATTGCGGCCTGTCAGCAGCAACAACTGGTATTGGGGTGGAGACGGTCGTATTCCTCGCGGGCGCGAATGAATTCGACCTCGCTCATCGGTGTTTCGCCGGGATGCTCGGCCGCGAAATGCTCAAGATAATGGTCGTAGCGGGCCTCGCCGCTGATCTCACGCAGATACCAGACGATGCCGTGCCATACGGCAACGAGTTTGCCGAGCATTTTGTCTCCTTTCGCTGATTATTGGCTCCCCTTGAAAAAAGGGGAGCCAATGACGCACTACGCTGCAACCTGCCCGTTCCGCACAAGCTCATGCAGCTTGGCGCTGTATTCGCGCTGCACCTTCTTCTCAAGCGCGGTGGCGACCAGGCTGGAGGGCGCGAACCACTGGGATTCCACGAACGGCTCCTCGGACGTCGTTTCGGCACCGTACTTGCCAGCGGCGAACGTGCGCGCCACGACCACGATGCCGACTACCACGAAGACGCCCATCATGACCAGGAAGAACACGGAGAGCACGCCGTCCAGATACGCGTTGGACAGCGCGGCCTTGGCGTTGGTCAGCGCCTCGCCGGTCAGCTCGCCGGAGTCGATCTGCGCCTGATACTTGGAGGCGGTGGTGAAGTAGCTCAGCGGCCCGAAGATCTTCTGGAAGTCGGCGGTGAAGGTCACGGCGATGTCCCACACGAGCGGTACCACCGGTATCCACAGGTGCTTCCAGTAGCCCATCTTGGCCACACACACGGTGATCAGCACGAAGCAGGCGGCGGCGAGCAGCTGGTTGGAGATGCCGAAGATAGGCACCATCGCGTTGATGCCGCCGTTCGCGTCGGACACGCCCATCCACAGCAGTCCGCCCCACAGCGCGGTGGCGATCAGCGTGGTGATGATGTTGCCGGGCTTCCAGGTCGGGTCGGCGAACTTCTTGAGCTTGCGCACGTTGCCGAGCATTTCGCCGATCTGGTAGCGGGCCACGCGGGTGCCGTTGTCCACGGTGGTCAGGATGAACAGGGCTTCGAACATGATGGCGAAGTGGTACCAGAAGGCCATCGAGTCGTGGCCGCCCAGGTAGGACTTGAGGAAGTTGGCCATGCCCATGGCGAACGTGGTGGCGCCACCGGTGCGGGAGACGATGGAGGTCTCGCCGATGTCGGCGGCGGCCTGCTCAAGCGCCGCGGCGCCTTCGTAGGTCTTGGCCGCGCCGTTCTCGTCCACGGAATCCCAGGTGACCTGCATCTGGTTGCCTTCGATGTCGGAGACCTTCATCGACTCCACGGCCTTGACGGCGGCATCGGCCTGTTCGCCCGGCGTGGAGGTGGCGGAGATGCTCACGCCGGATGCGGCGGTGATCTGTGCGGCGGACATGTTGGTGGAGAAGTACACGCCCTGCGAGATGGTGATCGCGGCGATCAGCGCGATGACGGCGGTGAACGATTCGACGAGCATCGAACCGTAGCCGATCATGCGAATCTGGTTCTCCTTCTCCACGGCCTTCGGGGTCAGGCCGGAGCTCACCGCGCCGTGGAAGCCGGAGAGGGCGCCGCAGGCGATGGTGATGAACAGGAACGGGAATAGGTTGCCGGAGAAGGTCGGGCCGGTGGAGGTGGAGGCCAGTTCGGTCAGACCCGGCACCTTGACGGACGGGTTGGCGATGATGATGCCGATGACGAGCAGCACGAGCGTGCCGATCTTCATCAGCGTGGACAGGTAGTCGCGCGGGGTGACGAGCAGCCAGTGCGGCAGCGCGGCGGCGGCGAACGAGTAGATCACCAGGGCGATGACGAGCTGCTTGGCGTCCAGTGTGAACACGGCGGCCACGGCCGGGATAGAGGCGATCCATCCGCCGGCGACGATGTCGAGCACGAGCAGCACGAAACCGAGCAGCGTGGTCTCAATGACACGGCCGGGGCGCAGGAAACGCTGGTAGCAGCCCATGATCAGGGCGATCGGGATGGTCATACCGATGGAGAACACGGCCCACGGCGAGGCGGCCATGGCCTTGATGGCCACGAGCGCCAGAAATGCCATGGCGATGGCGGTCATCACCACGAGGAAGATGGATAGGATCATACCGCCGAACTTACCCATTTCATCAGTGGCCATCTGGCCCAGAGAGCGACCGCGGCGCTTGGCGGAGATCCACAGCACCAGCATGTCCTGCACGGCGCCGGCGAAAATCACGCCGAGGATGATCCACAGAGTGGAGGGCAGGTAGCCCATCTGCGCGGCCAGGATCGGGCCGACGAGCGGTCCGGCGCCGGAGATGCCGGCAAAGTGCTGGCCGAAGAGCACGCGGCGGTCGGTGCGTTCGAAGTTCGCGCCGTCATGCACGCGCTCGGCCGGGGTGGCGTTCGCGTCGTCGGTGCGCATGATCTTGATCTGGATGTAATAGGCATAGAAGCGGTAGGCGATGGCGTAGGAGCTCAGCGCCACGACCAGGAACCAGATGGCGGAGATCTGCTCACCGCGCGAGACGGCCAGAATCGCCCATCCGCAGGCACATACGATGGCGATGGCGGCCCACAGCAGGGCCTTCTTCCATGTCCATACCATTTTGGGACGCACGCCTACGGGCAGTCCCTTCGAATTGCGAATCACACGTTCGGCTTCGTCCGGCGTGTAATCGTCCTTGAATTCCAACTTGCCAGGTGCCGGGGCCTGGGCTGCGGCGGTGGTCATAATAACCCTCTGTTCCTCTTCAATAACCTTTGCGGGAAAGGTTCTCTTCATTGCGACCCTTTTGGGGTATCTCTCGTCTGCTTATGGCACTGGTTGGAAGCGTAGCCACGGCATGTAGCGCCTCAGGAAAATGTCCCAATATGTGAGCTTGGCCACATGTTCACGGACTGCGTTTCATGCCGATTACCCGGGATTCGCACCGCGATGTGCGAAAATGGACACGGTATCAATCAGGAGGTGCACAGTGGTTGTAAGCACGGATTCGAGCCGCACAATGCCCGATTGGGTGAAGTACGGGGTGTTCTGGCACGTGTATCCGCTGGGCTTCTGCGGTGCCGATATCAGGCCCGCCGGCCCGCGCCAGTTCCATGGCCGCGGCCTTGACGCGATAATTCCCTGGCTGGAGTACGTGCGCGATCTAGGCGCGTCCGGCCTGCTGCTGGGTCCGGTGTTCGAGTCGGCGACGCATGGATACGACACGCTCGACCATATGCATATCGATGTGCGATTGGGCGGGGATGCCGCGTTCGATCAGCTTGTCGCGGCCTGCCGGGACATGGGATTGCAGGTGATGCTGGATGGCGTGTTCAATCATGTGAGCCGCAATCATCCGGCCGTTCAGACGGCGCTTGACGAGACCGCCGGACGCTTGAATCCGGCCGACAACCCGTGGCATGGTCTGGTCCGCGCGCATGTCGGTGATAATGGCGAACCCGCTTTGGATGTGTTCGAGGGGCACGGGGATCTGGTGGCGCTGGACCATTCGGCTGACGAGACCGTTGACTATGTGGCCCATGTGATGAGCCATTGGCTGGATCGCGGAGCCGCCGGCTGGCGCCTCGACGCCGCGTATGCCGTGCCGAGCCCGTTCTGGGCGCGCGTGTTGCCGCAAGTCAAAGCCGCACACCCGTATTCGTGGATTTTCGGCGAGGTGATCCATGGCGATTACCCGCGCATCATCGAGGAATCCACGATGGATTCGATCACGCAATACGAGCTATGGAAGTCGATCCAGCATGCGCTGGAGACGGAGAACTTCTTCGAGCTGGATTGGAACTTGAAGCGGCACAACGCGTTCCTGGATTCCTTCGTGCCGCAGACGTTCATCGGCAACCATGACGTGACGCGTATCGCATCGCAGATTGGCCCGGCCAAGGCGGCGTTGGCATTGGCGGTGCTCATGACGGTCGGCGGCGTACCAAGCATCTATTACGGCGACGAACAGGGCTATGTGGGCGTCAAGCAGGAGCGTTTCGGCGGCGATGACGACGTACGTCCGAAGTTCCCCGACTCCCCTGCCGAACTGTCCACGCTGGGAGAGCCGACATACCGGCTGCATCAGGCGCTGATCGCGCTGCGCCGTCGCAACCCATGGCTGCTGGATGCGCGTACCGAGGCCGTGAAGCTGGAAAACAAGCACTTCGTCTATCGTTCGACGAGCGCCGACGCCCAGCATTCCCTGACCGTGGACCTCAACATCGAGCAATCCCCCACTTTCACCATCCGCAACGCCGATGGCAGTACAGCGTATCAATACTGAGCTCCCTCATCAGAGGGAGCTAACTCATTCACCTCTGAATGCCTCGGATCAGCAGGTCGAGCAGGTAACCGTACGACCGGTCGACCCGCTCGCGGCCGCGTGTGCGGGGTTGTGCGGAACGCAGTTCGAATTGGATGAACCCGTGTATGGACACCCAGATGGAGGATGCGATTAGATGGGGGTCATCACCGCGGAATACAGATGCTGCCTGGCCGTATCGAATGATCTGCGTGATGGCGTCCAGGCAGTGCTGGGCCGAGTCCGACGCCTGCCCCATCCAGACCAGCGCGTAAATGCCGGGGGCGTCCAGCGCGTGTTCACGGTAGATTATGCCCGCCCTGCGCAGGCGCAGCACGGGGTCGGATTCGTCAATGGCGATGAGCTGTTCGCGCAGATCGGTGAAGTATGTGTCGATGAGCGCATCGCACACCGCCTGCTTGCCGCCGATGTGCTGGTAGATGCTGGTGGGCGACACATCGGCCTGTGCGGACAGCGCACGGATGGTCAGACCATCCACACCGTCCCGTTCCACGATCCGCCTTGCCGCGTCAAGGATTCTCCCGTGGATTTCAAGGGTGGGCGTGCGTTTGGATCGGGGCTGCGATTGCGTCATATCCGTTATTCTAGGGTGCGTACAGGCCATTACCGCCGTTTCGGCATGGCCACGATCACAACGACTGCGGCGATAAGTGCAATCGTCATGGCCGCTAGGCAGGCGAACAGGCATCCGCATCGCAAACACCGGCCTATAACACAATCAGGCCCGACGACCATCAAAGGTCGTCGGGCCTGATTCATACGCGCTGTCGGACTAACGGCGTCCAGACTTCATACGGAATGGCGCATTGTGGCGATTCTTCTTGGAATGACGGCGGTTCGGGCCTTCCGTGTTGCCGTATTTGGCGATCATGCGGCGTTCGTGACGCTTGGCACCTTCTGAACGCTCGTCGCGTACGATGCGGTTCTCGTTCTTGCGATGGATGCGCTTGCCGCCTTCGCCCTGACGGGTGTTGCGCATGGACTGTCTGCGGCCGTCATGGGAGCGCTCGTCATAGGAGAAGCCGTAATCCTCGTGGCTGCGTTCATTGCGGCGAGGCTTGCGCGGACGCTCGAAATCGCGGGAATCGGACCGTTCGAAATCACGGCCCGCATTGTGCCTGCGGCTGCCGAAATCATCGTTGCGACCGTATCCGGCCCTGTCGCGCTTATCGAACTTGTCGCCCTTGCCGTACCGATCATTGCGACGGTTCTTGCCGTGCTGGTCGCGGCCATTGTCCTGACGCTCGTCGTACCGGTTCTTGCCGTATCCGTCGCGACGGTCGCCCTTGCGGCGCTCCTCGCGGCGCTCGGCCTCGGGGTTGCTCATGCCTGCACGGCGTTCCGCACGGTTGCGGTTCTTCTTCACGGCCTTCTTGCTGGCCTTGTCGCCGTGCTTGCGCTGCGGCTCGCCTTCGGCAACAAACTCGCCGCCTGCGTTCTCGTGCTGGAACTCGGTCTCGGCAACGTTCTGCTCGTCACGGTTGCGATTGCGATTGTGCTTGCGCTTGCCGCCGCGGCCGGACTCGTCGCCCGCCGCGTTCTTGGCGCCCCTGTTCTTGCCCTTGCGCGGGTTGCCCACGGGCTGCGACTTGTCGAGGCTCCAACCATCCACGCGCTCGGCGCGGTCGCCCACAAGCTCAAGCACTTCGGGCGAATCGTGGGTCACTTCGATCATCTTGGTCTTGATGCCGGCCTGGTTCAGCAAGCGGCGCGTCTCGCGGCGCTGCTCGGGCAGCACGAGGGTGACCACGTCGCCCGCCTTGCCGGCGCGGGCGGTACGACCGGAGCGGTGCACAAAGGACTTCGGGTCGGCCGGCGGCTCGACCTGCACCACGAGCTCCACGCCGCCGACGTCTATGCCACGGGCGGCCACGTCGGTGGCCACCATGACACGCACATCGCCGGAATCGAACGCAGCGAGGTTGCGATCGCGCTGGTTCTGGTTCAGGTTGCCGTGCAGCTCGGCGGCCGGAATGCCGTTCTGCGTCAGGTTCTTGGCGAGCTTCTTGGCCTGGAACTTGGTGCGGGTGAACAGGATGCGGCGGCCTTCGCCCGAGGCGAGCATGCGCACGAGTTCGTGCTTGTCGCCGCGCGTGGTTTCGAACACGTGGTGGGTCATCAGGTCGGGTTCGGCGGTGGCCGAATCGACCTCGTGCACCTTGGGATCGTGCAGGAAGGTGTTCACCACTTCATCCACGCCGTGATCGAGCGTGGCGGAGAACAGCATGTGCTGGGCGTCGGGCGAAATCTGCTCAAGCAGTCGCTTGACCGGTGGCAGGAAGCCCATATCGGCCATTTCGTCGGCCTCATCGATGACCACGACTTCGACGGACGAGAGCGTGAGCGCCTGCTGGCGCAGCAGGTCCTCAAGGCGGCCCGGGCAGGCGACCACGATATCGGCGCCGGCCTTCAGATCGCGGATCTGGTGGATGTACTTGACGCCGCCGTACACCGTGGTGGTGTTCATGCCGAACGTGTGGGCCAGCGGCATCAGCACGTCGTTGATCTGGTTCGCGAGCTCGCGGGTGGGGGCCAGCACCAGGCCGCGCGGGTGCGGTAGGAAGTCGTCGGCGCGGCGCTCTTCCAGGCTGGCCTTCTTGCGGCGCTTGATTTCCTTGCGGAACTCCTCCATCGCGATTTCGCCGAACGAATCGTAGGAACCGAGGCGGGTGACCAGCGGAATGGAGAATGCGAGGGTTTTGCCGGAGCCGGTGCGACCTCGGCCGAGAATGTCGCGGCCGGCCAGTGAATCGGGCAGGGTGTCGGCCTGAATGGGGAATGCGGTCTTCTTGTCATCTGCCGCAAGCACGCGCACCAGCGGTCCGGGTACGCCAAGTTCGCCAAAGGTAAGGGGGCGGGATTCCGCGCTGTCGTTCATCTGGAAATCAGCGGAATCGTCACGATCATCGAAATTATTACGGGGCACAGTGGCCTTTCATGTCAAAGGTTACGCAAATTACGCAAGCTTTCCGAGCTTAGCGTAAGCCCCCTACTTTGCTTGGTGCTCGCCACACTGTCATCCCACTCTTTACTTATGACCCCATGGGGCGGTAACTCGCCCATGGGGCGGCAACTTGCCCATGGGGCGGTTTGAAGAAATTGTGAAACCGCAGAATAAAGCCATTTTCACCTACCGCCCCATGAGGGTTTTACCACCCCATGGGATATTTGCCGCCCCATGGGTTTTACCACCACGTAAGGCGAGCACCGCTCCATGGAACACGCAAATGGCCCCCACCCGTGAAGGTAGGGGCCATTGTGCAAAAGGGCTGAGCCAAGATACAGCCCAGTAGCCCTAAAACACACTACAAAATATCCGGATCGTCTTTGGCAATAGTGCCGGTTGCCTTGCCAATGGCCTTCAGGCCGTGGTAGGCCACAAGAATCACGATCGTGCCAATGGCAATGCCGTTGAAGGAAATGCCACCAACAGTGAACGCGAATTGGCCGATGGCAATGATCATGGTGATGGCTGCCACCATGATATTCAGCGGCTTGTCGAAGTTGACCTTGTTCTCCACCCAGATGCGGATACCGATCATGCCGATCATGCCATACAGCAGCGTGGTCACGCCACCGAGCACGCCGGCGGGGATCGTGTTGATCACGGCACCGAACTTCGGGCACAGGCTCAGGATCAGGGCAAAGGCGGCGGCGCACCAGTAGGCGGCGGTGGAGTACACCTTGGTGGCGGCCATCACACCGATGTTCTCGCCGTAGGTGGTGGTGCCGGAGCCGCCGCCGAAGCCGGCGAGCGTGGTGCCCAGGCCGTCGGCCATGAGGGCGGTGCCGATCTGATTGTCGTAGTCGCGGCCGGTCATTTGGGCCACGGACTTGACATGGCCAACGTTCTCAGCCACAAGCACAAGCACAACAGGGATGAACATGGGAAGGATGGAGAAATCGGCCTGCGGCAGGGGGAACTTCGGGAAGCCGATCCATGCGGCGTGCATTACGC